>Ga0213835_100300_pt1 | contig 55136 bp, 56 predicted proteins | sample SWPATP01_FD_160576 | JGI IMG/M metagenome (GOLD analysis project Ga0213835, IMG submission 160576) | Coastal seawater microbial communities from Marineland, Florida, United States - SWPA TP0 #1 | ecosystem: Environmental > Aquatic > Marine > Coastal | place: USA: Florida | collected 2016-08-05
CCCCGAGGATATTTCCGGAAAGATGAAGGGGGGAGGGGCGTGCCGGGCGGCGCAGGCGCGGCCTCGTGTCGGAGAGGGAGGCAGGCGGGCTTGCCGCGGGGTGCGGGCGCGGGGCGGAGGGGGCGCGACGATCCCGGGGGGCGAGGCGGGAGGGGGGCGAATTGACCCCCGGGGCGGGGGGGCCTATGACGGGGTGTTCGCGGTCGCGGGACCCTGTCATGAGCATCGCCTTGCACCTTCACGATCTGCCCGACGGGCTGGACCTCGGGCCCGTGGTGGCGATCGATACCGAGACGATGGGGCTGAACCCCCATCGCGACCGGCTGTGCCTCGTGCAGCTCTCGGCCGGGGACGGCACGGCGCATCTGGTGCAGATCGCCCGCGCGCGGCAGCCGGCGCCCAACCTCGAGCGGCTCCTGGCCGACCCGGCGGTGCTGAAGCTCTTTCACTTCGCCCGCTTCGATGTCGCCGCCCTGCACCAGGCCTTCGGCGTGCTGGCGCGGCCGGTGTGGTGCACCAAGATCGCCTCGAAGCTGGTGCGCACCTATACCGACCGGCACGGGCTGAAGGAGTTGCTGGCCGAGCTCTGCGGCGTCGATGTCTCGAAGCAGCAGCAGACCTCGGACTGGGGGGCCGAGGCGCTGAGCGAGGCGCAGCTTGCCTATGCGGCGTCGGATGTGCTGTACCTCCACCGGCTGAAGGCCGCGCTGGAGGGTCGGCTCGCCCGCGAGGGGCGGGTCGAGCTGGCGCAGGCCTGTTTCGACTTCCTGCCGGCGCGGGCCGCGCTCGATCTGGCGGGGTGGCCCGAGACGGATATCTTCGCCCACTGACCGCAGGCCCGCGAGAGGGGAGGCCGCAGGCGCATGACGTTCCGCCCGCCCGCAGGGTCGCCGCCGTGACGCTGGCCGAGGCGCTGCACAGCCGCGTGGTGGCGGGGTTGCGCATCGTGCTGCCGCTGGCTGCGGTGACGGTGCTGTCGACGCTGTTCCTGTTCTCGCGCGACATCGATCCGTCGCGGGCGCTGCCCTATGCGGCGGTGGATGCCGAGGACCTCGCGCGCGATCCGCGCATCACCGCGCCGCGGCTGAGCGGGGTGACCGAGGACGGCACCGCGATGACGCTGACCGCGCGGACGGTGCGCATCGCCTCGGGCACCGGCGACATGGTCGAGGCCGAGGGGGTGGTGGCGCAGTTCGAGGCGCCGGACGGCCGGCGCAGCACCTTCATCGCCGACCGCGCCCGGGTCGAGCGTGCCGCCGACCGGCTGACGCTGGAGGGCAATGTGCGGATGGAGGGCGACGCGGGCTATCGGGTCGAGGCCGGGACGGTGGTCGCGGCGCTGGACCGCACCTGGGTCACGAGCCCCGGGCCGGTCACCGCCGAGGGGCCTGCGGGGCGGCTCGAGGCGGGGGGGATGCTGCTGCGTGCAACACCTGCGGAGGCGGGAGAGGCGGGGGGCCATCGGCTGCTGTTCACCGACGGGGTTCGGCTGCTATACCACCCCGAACCCGGAGATTGACCCATGCGCGCCATCGCCCTGATTGCCCTTGTCTCGCTCGTCGTCCTGCAGCCCTCGCCGGGGGCGGGACAGGCGCAGGTGCCGTTCACGGGGCTGGGCGGCGACCGCTCGGCACCGCTGGAGCTGTCGGCCGAGCGGCTGGAGGTGGACCAGGCCACGGGGCAGGCGGTGTTCTCGGGGGGGGTGACGGTGGTGCAGGGCGATCTGCGCCTCGGTGCCGAGCGGGTGCAGGTGGAGTATGCCGCCGATGCCGCGACCGGGCGCAACCGCATCGCCCGGCTCCGGGCCGAGGGCGAGGTGCTGCTGGCCACGCCGCAGGACGCGGCCGAGGCGGCGATGGCGGTCTATGACCTCGATGCCGGGCAGATCACGCTGTCGGGCGATGTGGTGCTGACGCAGGGGGCCAATGCGCTGGCCGGCGACCGGCTGGTGATCGACCTTGCGAGCCGCACCGGCCGGATGGAGGGGCGGGTGCGCACCGTGATCCTGCCGGACGCGCCGCGATGAGCGTGACGGGGCTGCGCGTCGCCCCCGGCTCGGCCGGCCTCGAGGTGCGGCATCTGCGCAAGAGCTATCGCCGCCGGCCGGTGATCCGCGATGTCAGCCTCGATCTGGGGCGCGGCGAGGTGGTGGCGCTGCTCGGTCCCAACGGCTCGGGCAAGACCACCTGTTTCTATGCCATCGCCGGGCTGGTCACGCCCGAGGCCGGGAGCGTGGGGATCGACGGGCGCGATGTCACCGCCCTGCCCATGTATCGCCGGGCGCGGCTGGGCATCGGCTATCTGCCGCAGGAGATGTCGATCTTTCGCGGCCTGAATGTCGAGGACAACATCCTCGCGGTGCTGGAGATCGCCGAACGGGACGGGCACCGGCGGCGCGACCGGCTGGAGGAGCTTCTGTCCGAGTTCTCGATCACGCATCTGCGCCGGGCGCCGGCGCTGGCGCTGTCGGGGGGCGAGCGGCGCCGGGTGGAGATCGCGCGCTGTCTGGCCGCCAACCCCAAGTATCTGCTGCTGGACGAGCCCTTTGCCGGGGTCGACCCGATCGCGGTGGGCGACATCCGCGGGCTGGTGGCCGATCTGCGTCGCCGCGGGATCGGGGTGCTGATCACCGACCACAATGTCCGCGAGACGCTGGAAATCGTGGACCGGGCGTATATCCTGCACGACGGCAGCGTGCTGATGAGCGGCACCGCCGAAGAGGTGGTCGGAGACGAGAATGTCCGCCGCGTGTATCTGGGTCAGGGGTTCCGGATGTTCTGACCTGCGGGGCGGCGGGCGGTGACGCTCGCGCCCAGCCTCCGGGTCGGGGTGCGGCAGCGGGCGGTGCTGGCGCCGGCGCTGCGGGGCGCGCTGTCGGTGCTGCGGATGCCGCTGGCCGAGCTTCAGGCCGAGATCGCGCGCGAGCTGGCCGACAACCCCTTTCTGCGCCGTCACCGTGGCCCGCGCGGCGAGGCCGAGCTGCCGCTGGCGCTGGCGGCCACCGAGACGCCGCTGGAGCGGTTGCGGGCGCAGATCGGGCTGATGCCGCTGGCGCCCGACGTCCGCGCCATGGCCGAGCATCTGGCCGCCGAACTGCGCGAGGACGGCTATCTGGAGACCCCGCTGACCGAGATCGCGGCCGAGCTGGGGGTGCCGCTGGCGCTGGCCGAGGCGGGGCTCGCGGCGGTCCAGGGCTGCGAGCCGGCCGGGGTGGGGGCGCGCAACCTCACCGAGTGCCTGACGCTGCAACTGATCGACCGCGGGGTCGAGCGGGGGCTGGCGGCGGCGACGGTGGCGCGGCTGGAGGCCTTTGTCGCCGGCAACTGGCGCGAGCTGGGCCGCGAGCTGGGCCTGCCGCGGCCCGAGCTGGAGCGGATCGCGGCGCTTCTGCCGGCGCTGGTGGCGCATCCGCTCAGCCCGGCGGCGCCGGCGCTGCCGCTGCTGCCCGATCTGGTGGCCGAGCCGCGCGCGGGCGGCGGCCATGACGTGCGGCTGGCGCGCGAGGCGGCGCCGCGGCTGAGCCTCGATGTCGCGATGCTGGCGCGCGCGGGCGACGAGCCCTTTGCCCGGGACTGTCGCGCCCGGGCCGAGGCGCTGATCGCGGCGGTGGCCGCGCGCGGCACGACGCTGGAGCGAATCGGCGCCCATCTGGCCGAGGCGCAGGCGGCGGCCTTTGCCCATGGCCCCGAGCATCTGCGCCCGCTGACCCGCGCCGAGGTGGCCGCCGCGCTGGGGCTGCATGCCTCGACCGTGGGCCGCGCCGTGGCCGACAAGGCCATCGCCATCGACGCCCGCGTCGTGCCCCTGTCGCAGTTCTTCGCCTCGGCGGTGCCGCAGGCCGAGGGCGCGGCGCTGGCGGGCCTCGCGCTGCGCCGCCGCATCGCGCGCATGATTGCCGCCGAGCCGCCCGCCGCGCCCTTGAGCGACGAGGCGATCCGGCAGGCGCTGGCGGCCGAAGGAATTGACATCGCGCGGCGAACTGTCGCCAAATACCGGGAATGGATGCGCCTGCCCTCGTCGCATCAGCGCCGCCGTCTGGCACGGCTGCGCGGTGCGCTGGCGGGACGCTGACGAGGCAGGACAGGGGGGAGCGGTCGTGGCAGTGAAGCCGGAGGAGGCATGATGCGGACCCAGATCAGCGGCAAGCAGATCGACGTGGGCAATGCGCTGCAGACGCATGTTCAGGAGGGGCTGGAGGCGGTGATGGAGAAATACGCCCAGACCCCGACCGACGCCATGGTGGTGTTCTCGCGCGATGCGCACCAGTTCGTCTGCGAGGCGACGGTGCATCTGCCCAGCGGGCTGACCGCGCAGGCCCGCGCCCAGGCCATCGACATCTATGCCGCCTTCGAGGGCTGCCGCGACAAGATGGAAAAGCAGCTCCGCCGCTATCGCCGCCGGCTGAAGGATCATCACCGCGACCGCAGCCAGCCGGTTGAATTCGGCGGCGGGGCCAGCTATGTGCTCGCCGCATCCGAAGGAGAGGAGGAGCCCGAGGGGCTGCAACCGATCATCATCGCCGAGATGGAGACGCGGATCCCCAAGCTCTCGGCCGGTGAGGCGGTGATGCAGATGGAACTCGCCGCCGCGCCGGTGCTGGTCTTCCGCAACGAGCGCCATGGCGGCGTCAACGTGGTCTATCGCCGCGAGGACGGCAACATCGGCTGGATCGATCCGCAGAACAGCCACTAGACCGCCCGCATTTCTGCCGCGATGGCGCGGCATCCTGTCGAAGGGCCGGGGGGACCCGGCCCGCACCATGGGCACAGCCGGGGATTGCCATGCGGATATCGAGCCTCCTGACGCCGGCAGCCGTCCGCGTCGCAGGGCATCTGACCAGCAAGAAGCGCCTGTTTCAGGATCTGGCCGAGGTGGCCTCCAGCCTCTACGGCCTCGATCCGGCGCATGCGGTCGATGCGTTGCAGGAACGCGAAAGCCTCGGGCCGACGGGGGTGGGCCACGGCATCGCCCTGCCGCATGCCCGCGTGGACGGGATCGAGCGGGTGGTGGGGGTGTTCTTTCGGCTGGAGAAACCGCTGGAGTTCGGCTCGGTCGACCGGCAGCCGGTGGATCTGGTCTTTGCCCTCTTCGCGCCGCGCGACTCGGGCGTCGACCACCTCAAGGCGCTGGCGCTGGTCAGCCGCACCATGCGCGACGGCGGCCGCTGCGCCAAGCTGCGCGCCAACACCGACCCGGTGGCGCTGCATGCCATCCTGACCGAGGGCGAGGCGAGCAAGGCCGCCTGAGCCGGGGGGCGGCTCAGCGGCGGGCGTCTCGGCGGCGGGCGGCTCAGCGGCGGGCGGCGAAGAAGTCCCGCAGCAGCGCCTCGGCCTCGGCCGCGCCGATGCCGTCATAGACCTCGGGGCGGTGGTGCGCCTGGGGGTGGTCGTAGATGCGCGCGCCATGGGCGACGCCGCCCGATTTGGGATCGCCGGCGCCGTAGTGCAGCCGGCGGATGCGGGCAAGGCCGATGGCGGCGGCGCACATCGGGCAGGGCTCCAGCGTGACCCAGAGGTCGTGTCCCGGCAGGCGCTCGGAGCCCGTGGCGGCACAGGCGGCCCGCAGGGCAAGGATCTCGGCATGGGCGGTGGGGTCGGCGAGCTCGCGGGTGCGGTTGCCGGCGCGGGCGAGGATGCGGCCGTCGGGGGCCACGACGACGGCGCCGACCGGCACCTCGCCGCGCAGGGCGGCGGCGCGGGCCTCGGCGAGGGCGTGGTGCATGTGGCTGCGGAAGGGGCTCATGTCCGGGCGGCTCGCATGGGGGAAGAGGGGGGCCTTCTGCCCCCCGTCGCCGTTGGCGACTCCCCCCGAGGATATTTGAGGAAAGATGAAAGGGGCAGCCCCGCAGGGGGGTGCCGGGGCTTGGCGCGGCCAGTGCGGGCGATTATGTGGCGCGGATGTCCGAGTTGCCCCTGAACCCGCCCGAGCTGCGCCCCGACCGCGCCGCGCCCACCCTGAGCGAGCCGCGTCCGCGGCCGGGGCAGCCGACCGTGGGGATGGTCTCGCTCGGTTGTCCCAAGGCGCTGGTAGACAGCGAGCGGATCCTGACCCGGCTGCGGGCCGAAGGCTATGCGATCAGCCCCGACTATGCCGGGGCCGATGCCGTGATCGTGAACACCTGCGGCTTTCTCGACAGTGCCCGGGCCGAGAGCCTGGAGGCCATCGGCGAGGCGCTGGCCGAGAACGGGCGGGTGATCGTGACCGGCTGTCTGGGGGCGGAGCCGGAGTATGTCACCGGCGCCCACCCGCGGGTGCTGGCGGTGACCGGGCCGCATCAGTACGAGGCGGTGCTGGAGGCCGTGCATGCCGCGGTGCCGCCGGCGCCCGACCCGTTCATCGACCTGATCCCCGCGGGCGTGGTCAGTCTGACGCCAAGGCATTACAGTTACCTGAAGATCTCGGAGGGCTGCAATCACACCTGCCGCTTCTGCATCATCCCCGACATGCGCGGCCGGCTGGTCAGCCGCCCGGCCCATGCGGTGCTGCGCGAGGCCGAGCGGCTGGTCGCGGCCGGGGTGAAGGAGCTTCTGGTCATCAGCCAGGACACCTCGGCCTATGGGGTGGATCTGAAGCACGCCGAGGCGCGGGGGCACCGGGCGCATGTGGTGGACCTCGCGCGCGATCTGGGGGGGCTGGGGGCGTGGGTGCGGCTGCATTACGTCTATCCCTATCCGCATGTGCGCGCGCTGATCCCGCTGATGGCGGAGGGTCTGGTGCTGCCCTATCTTGACATTCCGTTCCAGCACGCCCATCCGGAGACGCTGCGCCGCATGGCCCGGCCGGCGGCGGCGGCGCGGACGCTGGACGAGATCGCCCGCTGGCGCGCGATCTGCCCCGACATCACCCTGCGCTCGACCTTCATCGTCGGGTTTCCGGGCGAGACGGAGGCGGAGTTCCAGACGCTGCTCGACTGGCTGGAAGAGGCGCGGCTCGACCGGGTCGGCTGCTTCAAGTACGAAAACGTCAAGGGCGCGCGGGCGCGCGACCTGCCCGGTCACGTGCCGGAGGAGGTCAAGCAGGAGCGGTGGGAGCGCTTCATGGAGGTCGCCGCGCGCATCTCGGCCGAAAAGCTGGCGGCGAAGGTGGGGCGGCGGATCCCGGTGATCGTCGATGCCGTGGACACCGACGGGGCGACCTGCCGCACCATGGGCGATGCGCCCGAGATCGACGGCAGCCTCTTCATCGACGAGGGATTCGCCGCGCTTTCCCCCGGCGACATCCTCACCGTCGAGGTGGAGGAGGCGAGCGCCTACGACCTCTGGGGCCGGCCGGTGGGCGCGGTGATGCGCTGACGCCGGGCGAGGTCGGGGAACCGCAGGCGGGTGCGCGGGGTGGCGTGGCCCGGCCGGGGCCGAGCGGGACGGGTTGGTGAAGATTGCAGGGGGCTTGCGGCGGTGTCCGGCGTCGGGCGCGCTGGGGGCCGCGGAGCCGGCAGGGTTGCAGCCGGCAAGGGGGCGGGATCTGTCCGGCGTCGCCCCCCTGCGCGCCGGGGGGGCAGATCCGGTGCCCGGCTCGTGCGGTGCGTCGGCGTGAGGCCGCTGCAACCGGGGCGCTGTCGGATGCACTCCGCGGGGGCGCCGCAGCCGTTGCCGCGGGAGGGAACCGCCCCGGACCGCTTGTGCCGGGCGCCGCCTGGGCCGGGCCCTGTCCGGCGGCCCTCTGCTCCGAACCGGCGGGCGGAGCGTCGCGTGTGGCGCCATCCCCGGGCGGGCGCCGCGCAGGACCCGGTATCCGGAGGGGCACCCGCTGCGGGCGCGCCGGCACCCGATCCGACCTCGCTCGCCCGGTCTCGGCGCGCGTCGTGCGGCCGATGCTGCCGCCTGCCCGGTGCGACGAGGCGCCGGGGTCCGCCGGGTGGCCGCACTCCGACGTCCGAGCCGCCCCGCGCGTCGCAGACCCGGTGCCGGCCGGGACGGCGCCCCCTCCCGGCGCGTCGGGCTGCTGTTTGCACCTGTCAGCCGCCCTCTGCCGGCGACTGCGCCGCCCCGATGGCAAGCCCCCCATCGCGAGAGCGAGCCCCCACTCGCTCCCTCCTTGTGTCGAGGGGGCGGCGGCCCTGTCGGGAAAGCGCAGCGTCCCGAAGTCTCGGGGCGAGGGCTGCGGCCGATGAGCCGGCGCCGCAGAGCCCTCAGAGATACCCTTCGGAGCGAAAGCTCAGCTCCCGCTCCCGGCCGATGATGAGATGGTCATGCAGGGTCAGGCCGAGCGCCTCGCAGGCAGCCTGGATCTGCGCGGTCATGGCGATGTCGGCCTCCGAAGGGGTGGGATCGCCAGAGGGATGGTTGTGCACGACGATCAGCGCCGAGGCGTTGATCTCCAGCGCGCGCTTCACCACCTCGCGCGGATAGACCGGAACATGGTCGACCGTTCCGCGCGCCTGTTCCTCGTCCGCGATCAGCGTGTTCTTTCGGTCGAGATAGAGCACGCGGAACTGCTCGGTCTCGCGATGGGCCATGGCGGTGTGGCAATAGTCGAGCAGCGCCGCCCAGGACGAGATGACGGGGCGGTTGATCACCCGCGCCCGGGCCAGCCGCTGCGCCGCCGCCTCCACCAGCTTCAGCTCCAGAACCACGGCGTCGCCCACCCCCTGCACCTGAAGCAGCCGCGCCGCCGGTGCCGACAGCACGCGGTTGAAATCGCCGAAGGCGTCGAGCAGCCGGTGGGCCAGCGGCTTCACATCCAGCCGCGGAATGGCGCGGAACAGCACCAGCTCGAGCAGCTCGTAATCCGGCATCGCCCCCGCGCCCCCCTCCAGGAAGCGGTTGCGCAGCCGCTTGCGGTGGTCGGCGATGTAGGAGGGCAGCCGCCCGGCGGGCAGGGCCACCGCCGTCGCCTCGTCGAGGTCGAGCATCGGCTGCGGAGCTTCGGCAAGGGCGTTCGGAGCGGTCATGCCCGCGACTGTCGCCCAGGATGGTGAAGAAAGAATTAAGGCGGGAGCGCCCGCGGCACGGTTCCGGGCGGGCCGCTCTCGCCGGGCGCTGCCGCGCGCGGGCGTCAGCCCGCGCGCCCGGCCCAACCGGCGGTGCCGCGCTTCAGCGCGGCGCCGCTGGGCGGGAGTGCCTCGGGTCCCCCGGAGCGCGCCGGGCCGGGCGGGTCACTTCCGCCGCCCTTCCCAGAAGCCGCGCACCGTGTCGAAGAACGACGAGCCCTCGGGGTTGTTGTCCTGGCTCAGCTCCTCGAACTCGCGCAGGAGCTCCTTCTGCCGGGCGGTCAGGTTCACCGGGGTCTCGACCCCGAGCTCGATCACCATGTCGCCCACCACGCCGCCGCGCAGCTCGGGCATGCCCTTGCCGCGCAGCCGCATCTGCCGGCCCGACTGGCTGCCCGCCGGCACCTTCACCCGGGCGCGGCCGCCGTCCATCGTCGGCACCTCGACATCGCCGCCCAGCGCCGCGGTGGCAAAGCTGATCGGCACCCGGCAGAACAGCGTCGAGCCGTCGCGCTGAAAGATCGGGTGCTCGCGCACCTCGATGAAGATATAGAGATCGCCGGGGGGGCCGCCGCGCAGCCCCGCCTCGCCCTTGCCCGCCAGCCGCATCCGCGTGCCGGTCTCGACCCCGGCGGGGATGTCCACCGACAGGGTGCGGGGCTTTTCCACCCGGCCGCCGCCGCCGCAGGCCTTGCACGGGTTCTTGACGATCTGCCCGACCCCGCCGCAGGTGGGGCAGGTCCGCTCGATGGTGAAGAACCCCTGCTGCGCCCGCACCTTGCCCAGCCCCGAACAGGTCGGGCAGGTGACCGGCTCGGCGCCGCCCTCGGCGCCGGTGCCCGAACAGGCGTCGCAGGTCACCAGCGTGGTGACGGTGATCGTCTTCTGCACCCCGGCGAACGCCTCTTCGAGTGTCACGGCGAGGTTGTAGCGCAGGTCCGAGCCGCGGGCGGCCCGGCCACGGGAACCGGCCCGGCCGCCGCCCATGAAATCGCCGAACAGATCCTCGAACACATCGGAAAAGGCCGAGGCGAAATCCGCCCCGCCGGCCTGCGCCCGCGCCCCGCGCGCCCCGCCGCCCATGCCCGCCTCGAAGGCCGCATGGCCGAAGCGGTCGTAGGCGGCCTTCTTCTCGGGATCCTTCAGCGCCTCATAGGCCTCGTTGACCTCCTTGAAGCGGGACTCGGCCTGCGGGTCGCCGACATTGCTGTCGGGGTGCAGCTCGCGCGCCTTGCGCCGATACGCCTTCTTGATCTCCTCGGCCGAGGCGTCGCGGGCGACCCCCAGCACGTCATAGAAATCGCGTTTCGCCATTCAGGACCTCGTCGGCAAAGGCACGGGCCGGCCCGTGCCCGCAGGGGGCGACAGGCCGGCCCGGCATCGTTCGCAGCTCAGGAGCTCTTGCGCTTCTTGTCGCCGAGGTCCTCGTATTCGGCGTCGACGATGTCCTCGTCCACGCCGCGCGGCTCGTCCTCCGAGGCGCCGCCGGCCTCGGCCGCCTGCGCCTTGTAGATCGCCTCGCCCAGCCTCATCGACGCCTCGGTCAGGTTCTGGATGGCGCCCTTGATCTTGCCGGCATCCTCGCTGCCCAGCGCCTCCTCGAGCGCGCCCATCGCGAGCTCGATCGCCTCGACCGTGGAGGGGTCGACCTTGTCCTTGTGTTCCTCCAGCGACTTCTTCGTCGCGTGCAGGAGGCTCTCGGCCTGGTTGCGCGTCTCGACCAGCTCGCGGCGCTTCTTGTCGGCCTCGGCGTTGGCCTCCGCCTCCTTGACCATGCGCTCGATGTCCTCGTCCGACAGCCCGCCCGAGGCCTGGATGGTGATCTTCTGCTCCTTGTTCGTGGCCTTGTCCTTGGCCGAGACCGACACGATGCCGTTGGCGTCGATGTCGAAGGTCACCTCGATCTGCGGCAGGCCGCGGGGCGCGGGCGGGATGCCCTCCAGGTTGAACTGACCGAGCAGCTTGTTGTCGGCCGCCATCTCGCGCTCGCCCTGGAAGACGCGGATGGTGACCGCGTTCTGGTTGTCCTCGGCGGTGGAGAAGATCTGGCTCTTCTTGGTGGGGATGGTGGTGTTGCGGTCGATCAGCCGGGTAAAGACTCCGCCCAGGGTCTCGATGCCGAGCGACAGCGGGGTGACATCCAGCAGGACCACATCCTTGACGTCGCCCTGGAGCACGCCGGCCTGGATGGCGGCGCCGAGGGCGACCACCTCGTCGGGGTTCACGCCCTTGTGCGGCTCCTTGCCGAAGAACTTGGAGACCTCCTCGATCACCTTGGGCATGCGGGTCATGCCGCCCACCAGCACCACCTCGTCGATGTCGGAGGCGGAGAGGCCGGCATCCTTCAGCGCGGCCTTGCAGGGCTTCATCGTGCGCGCGATCAGGTCGGCCACGAGGCTTTCGAGCTTCGCCCGCGTCAGCTTGATGACGAGGTGCAGGGGCTGGCCCGTGGTCTTGTCCATCGAGATGAAGGGCTGGTTGATCTCGGTCTGGCTGGCCGAGGACAGCTCGATCTTGGCCTTTTCGGCGGCCTCCTTCAGCCGCTGCAGCGCCATCTTGTCGAGCGTCAGGTCGACGCCGTGCTCCTTGCGGAACTCCTCGGCGAGGTAGTTGACGATGCGCATGTCGAAGTCTTCGCCGCCGAGGAAGGTGTCCCCATTGGTCGACTTCACCTCGAACAGGCCGTCGTCGATCTCGAGCACGGTGATGTCGAAGGTGCCGCCGCCGAGGTCGTAGACCGCGATCGTCTTGGTGTCCTTCTTGTCGAGGCCATAGGCCAGCGCCGCCGCGGTGGGCTCGTTGATGATGCGCAGCACCTCGAGGCCGGCGATCTTGCCGGCGTCCTTGGTGGCCTGGCGCTGGGCGTCGTTGAAATAGGCCGGCACGGTGATCACGGCCTGGGTCACGGTCTCGCCCAGATAGCTCTCGGCGGTTTCCTTCATCTTCTGCAGGATGAAGGCGGAGATCTGGCTGGGCGAGTACTTCTCGCCCTTGACCTCGACCCAGGCGTCGCCGTTGCCGCCATCGACGATCTTGTAGGGGACGAGCTTCCTGTCCTTCTCGACCGCCTCGTCGCTGGTGCGCCGGCCGATCAGGCGCTTGACCGCATAGACCGTGTTGGTCGAGTTCGTCACCGCCTGGCGCTTGGCCGGCTGGCCGACGAGGCGCTCGCTGTCGGTGAAGGCGACGATGGAGGGGGTGGTGCGCGCGCCTTCCGAATTCTCGATCACGCGCGGCTGCGAGCCGTCCATGATGGCCACGCAGGAGTTGGTCGTCCCGAGGTCGATCCCGATGACTTTGGGCATGATGCTGATCCTTTATCCTTCGGCGATGTCGTGGGGCGCAGGCCCGTCCGCGGCCCCTGCGCCCCGATCCCTCGCGCCGGCCGGAAGCCCCGTGGGGGTGGCCCGTCCGTCGCTTCGGCGGGTATATAGGGAGGGGGTCATGGGCCTGCAACACTCGCGACGGCGTGAATCCGTGTCTGACTTGCGGCTTTCGGAACCGCTCGATCTGATGGGCGCGAAGCTCTGGCCGGGGCTGCTGGACGCGGCTGCGCAGGCGGCGCTGCTGGATCAGGTGCGCAGGGTGGTGCAGGCGGCGCCGCTGATGCGGCAGGTCACCCCGGGGGGGCGGCCGATGTCGGTGCGCATGACCTCGGCCGGGCGCTGCGGCTGGGTGTCGGACCGGCGCGGTTATCGCTATGCCGACCGCCACCCCGAGGGGATGGACTGGCCGCCGATCCCGCCGGTGGCGCTGGCGGTGTGGGAGGCGGTGGCAGGGGTGGCGCGGGCGCCCGACTGCTGTCTGGTGAATTTCTATGGAGAGGGGGCGCGGATGGGGCTGCACCAGGACCGCGACGAGGGCGATTTCCGCTGGCCGGTGGTGTCGATCAGCCTCGGCGACGAGGGGCTGTTCCGGGTCGGCGGCACCGAGCGGGGCGGGAAGACGGCGAGTCACTGGCTGCGCTCGGGGGATGTGGCGATGCTGGCGGGGCCGGCGCGGCTGGCCTGGCACGGGGTGGACCGGATCCGCTTCGGTTCGTCGACGCTGCTGCCTCGGGGCGGGCGGATCAACCTGACGCTGCGGGTGGTGGGCTGAGCCTGCGCCTGCCCCGGGCAGCGCGCCCCGGCGGCGTCGCTCCCCCACCCACCCACCCCGCGCCGCCGCCGGGGCGCGCTGCCCGGGGCGGGGAGAGGTTTCCCCGCCGGCCCGGATCGCGTATGCCGCGGGCGGGTGCAGCCAGCCGCAGGGAACCGCCATGGCCGTCGACATGCTCTCCACCGTCGTCAAGCCGATCCACCGCGAGGGGTACCGTTTCCTCGCGGTGTTCGGGATCGTCACGCTGGCGCTGTTCTTCCTGTGGGAGCCGCTGGGCTGGGTCGGGCTGGGCCTGACGGTCTGGTGCTATTACTTCTTTCGCGACCCCGAGCGGGTCACGCCGACGCGGGCGGGGCTGGTGGTCTCGCCCGCCGACGGGGTGGTCTCGCAGATCGGGCCCGCCGTGGCGCCGGCGGAGCTGGAGCTGGGCGCCGCGCCCCGCCCGCGCATCTGCATCTTCATGAACGTCTTCGACTGCCATGTGAACCGCGCCCCCGTCGGCGGGACGGTGACGCGGGTGGCCTATCGGCCGGGCGCCTTCCTGAACGCCTCGCTCGACAAGGCCAGCGAGGACAACGAGCGCAACGGCCTCGCGATCCGGATGGAGGATGGCCGGAGCCTCGGGGTGGTGCAGATCGCGGGGCTGGTGGCGCGGCGGATCGTCTGCGAGGTGGCCGAGGGCGAGGCGCTCGCGACCGGGCAGCGCTTCGGCATGATCCGCTTCGGCTCGCGGCTGGATGTCTATCTGCCCGAGGGGGTGGCGCCGCTGGTGGCGGTGGGGCAGACGATGACGGCGGGGGAGACGGTGCTGGCCGATCTCCTCTCCGACGAGCCCGCGCGCACCGGCGCGGCGCGCTGAGGGATGCGCCCGCCGCCTCTGTCCCGGGGTCGCCTGCGCCCGCCGCGGATCCGCAGGACGCTGTCCTTCCTGCACCTGATGCCGAACCTCGTGACGATCCTCGGGCTGTGCGCCGGGCTGACCTCGATCCGCTTCGCGCTGACCGAGCGGTGGGAGATCGCGGTGGGGCTGATCCTGTTCGCCGCCGTCATCGACGGGCTGGACGGGCTGATCGCGCGCAAGCTGAACGCCGCCAGCCCCTTTGGCGCCGAGCTCGATTCGCTGTCGGACTTCGTCAATTTCGGGGTGGCGCCGGCGGTGCTGGTCTATGCCTTCACGCTGGACGATCTGGGCGGCGCGGGCTGGATCTTTGCCCTCGTCTTCGCGATCGGCGCCTGCCTGAGGCTCGCGCGCTTCAACGTCGGGCGCAGCGCGCCCGAGGCGCCGACGCGGACCCATTTCACCGGGGTGCCGGCGCCGGCGGGGGCGGTGCTGGGGCTGTTGCCGGTCTATCTGGCGCTGGACGGGCTGGTGGACGTGACGCGGGCGCCGCTGGCGGTGGGCGTCTGGCTGGGGGTGGTGGGGGCGCTGATGGTCAGCCGCCTGCCGACGCTGTCGCCCAAGGCGCTGCGCATCTCGCGCGAGGGGGCGGCCTGGGTGCTGGTGGGGCTGACGGTGGTGGTGGGCATCGCCTTCACGAGGTTTTGGCTGCTGATGGTGCTGGTCTGCGTCGCCTATGGCGCCACTCTCGTCTATGCCGCGATGCGGCGCGGGCGCGCGCCCGCGGCCTGAGGGTCGCGACCAACGACGCCCCCGGCGGGAACCGGGCGCGCAGCAGGGAGACGTGAGGCCATGGAGCTGGACGCCGTCCGCACATCCTATCGGCGCTGGGCGCCGGTCTATGACGCCACCTTCGGCGCCATCACCGGCGTCGGCCGGCGCCGGGCGGTGGCGCATGTCAACACCCGCGAGGGGCGCGTGCTGGAGGTGGGCGTGGGCACGGGCCTCGCGCTGCCCAGCTATGCCGGGCATCTGGAGGTGACCGGCATCGACTTTTCCGAGGAGATGCTCGCCAAGGCGCGCGCCCGGGTCGAGGCCCGCGGCCTGACCCATGTGCGCGAGCTGCGCCAGATGGATGCGCGCACGCTCGACTTTCCCGATGCGAGCTTCGGGACGGTGGTGGCGATGTATCTCGTGTCGGTGGTGCCCGAGCCCGAGCGGGTGGTGGCCGAGATGGCGCGGGTCTGCCGTCCGGGCGGCGAGGTGCTGATCGTGGGCCATTTCGCGCGCGACCGCGGGGCGCTGGCGCTGCTGGAGCGGGCCTTTGCGCCGCTCGCCAACGTCATCGGCTGGCATTCGGACTTCGAGAAGTCGCGGGTGCTGGGCTGTCCGCTCCTGAAGGTGGCCGAGGAGCGGGTGCTGCCGCCCTTCGGCATGTTCACCTTCCTGCGGATGATTCGCCTCGCCGGCTGAGCCGCTGGGCGCGCGCTGACCGGGGCCGGGTTGCGATACGGGCCGGCGCGTGCCAGACCCGGGGGGAAACCCTGTGAAAGGTCCTTCATGCTGCCTGTCGACATCCCCACCCGTCCCGAGCTTGCCACCCTCGTCGCCGCCCGCGGCCCGGCCCATGTCAGCCTCTGTCTGCCCACCACGCCCGAGACGCAGGACATCGAGGCCGCGCGCATCGCGCTGGGCAACCTCCTGCGCGAGGCCGAGGCCCAGCTCGAGGCCGCCGGCACGCCCAAGCGCAGCATCTGGCCGATCTCGGAGCAGGTGCAGGACCTCATCGACGACGACGACTTCTGGCGCTTTCAGGCCAACAGCCTGGCGGTGTTCGTCACCCCCGAGGGGCTGCGCAGCTATCGGCTGCCCACCCGCCTGACGCAGACGGTGCAGGTGGCCGACCGCTTCCACCTCAAGCCGCTGATCCGCGCCGTCAGCGTGCCGCAACACGCCTTCGTGCTGGCGCTGGAGGAGGGCGGCGTGCGGCTGGTCGAGGTCTTTGCCGACATGGCGCCGCAGGAGCTGCGGGTGCCGGACATGCCGCGCGATGCGGCCTCGGCGGTGGGCACGGCGAATGTGAACTCGCGCTCGGCCTCGGGGCGGATCCAGGGCTCGGAGGGGCAGAAGGTGCGGCTGCGCCAGTATGCGCGCAAGGTCGACGCGGCGCTGCGGCCGGTGCTGTCGGGCCGGGCCGAGCCGCTGATCGTGGCGGCGACCGAGCCGATGCTGTCGATCTGGCGCTCGGTGAACAGCTATCCCGAGCTGGCGGCGCAGGCGATCGCGACGAGCCCGGCGCGGATGACCCCGGCGCAGCTGGCCGAGGCGGCGCGCGCCATCCTCGATGCGCAGCACGCCGAGCGGCTGGCCGGCTTTGCCACGTTCTACGAGCGGCGGGCGGGCGAGCAGCGCGCCACCGCCGACATCGCCCAGGCGGCGCGGGCGGCGACCTTCGGCGCCGTCGACACGCTGCTCGTCGACATCGACGAGGTGGTGCCCGGAACCGTGGACGAGGCGACCGGCGCGGTCGCCTTCGCCGAGGCCGAGGGGCCCGGAACCTACGGCGTGGTGGACGAGATCGCCGGCCGGGTGCTGGCCGCGGGCGGCCAGGTGCTGGGCGTGCGCCGGGCCGAGATCCCGGGCGGCGGCTCGCTGGCGGCGGTGCTGCGCTACGCGGTCTGACCGGCCGCGCGCTCAGTCCCGCCGCAGCGCGAAGAAGCCGCCGGCGCGGACGGGGCTGGCCTCGTCGCCGCCGGTGGCAAACTCGCCCACGACATGCGTGGCGCGCTGGCCCGTCCCCGCGGTGTCGTGGAAGCTGCCCGTCGCCGTGCCGCCGAACCAGGCCCACTCCTGCCGCACCGGCTCGGCGTCCTCGGCCCGGTTGGCGGTCAGGTTGCGCGCCGTCGGCACGGCCTCGACATTGCCGGCGGTCTGGGCCACGAAGCTGCCCTCGGGGAAACCGGCATACTCGGCGAACTCGGGCAGCGCGGCGAGGCGCTGCGGGTTGATCACCCCGTTCGAGATCCGCACCCGCCCGCGCATGTCGTAGTTCAGCGGGTCCTCATGGGTCCAGCCGGTCATCACGCCGTTGAGCGTGCTGTTGCTGAAATCCGCCGTCATCCGCATGTCGGCGGTCGCCGCGAACGACCCCTGCTGGGTGGAGAACTCGGCCGCCGCGACCCCGGCATACGAGGCCGTCCCGCTCAGGTCGCTGACCACCGCGGTCTCGAACAGGTTGGCCTCGGACCGGATGTCGGTCTGCAGGCTGCCCCGGTCGAAGTTGCGCTGCACCCCGGCGCTCTCGCACCCCGCCAGCGCGGCGACGGACATCGCTGCCACACCCGCCGCCACACACCTTGCCATCCCTTGCCGCATCTGCTCAGCCTCTCGCTTGATTGCCCGACCGCCGCCGGTTTTTTGTGCTGGACGCTAGCCACCGCCGGGGGGGCGGGCAAACGGAATTGTCCACAGGCGGGTCAGATCGCGCGGGGCTGTTGCAAACCGGTCAGAACGACCGCTCCAGCCCCACCGAGACGAAATTGTTGGTGAACTCGGCGATCGGCAGGGTCGAGCGCCGGCGCTCGTGGCCGATCTCCAGCACCGGCGCATAGCCGCGGACCTGTACCTGACGGTTGAGGAGCCGCCCGACCAGCCGCAACTCGGTCTCGCGGCGGGTGACGCCGAACAGCGGCGCCGGGCCGTCGCGCAGGTCGCGGCTGGCCGTGGCCTCCAGCGCGGTGCGCCAGCCGCCGTCGAACAGATAGCTCGCCCCCAGCGTCACCCCCAGCAAGCGGCCGCTCTCATGCGCGACGGCGGCATCGGTGAGGGTGGCGAAGCCGCGGCCATAGACCGACAGCCGCGGCGAGATCCCCTGCTCGGCGCCCAGCGACAGCCGCGCCAGCGTCGCCTCCATCGCTGGCCGCGACGGCGCCTTGCGCTGCGCGAGGTCGAGCCGGAGCGAGAGCTGCCGCGTCTCGTCGGGGCGCAGCGCCGCGCTGCCATAGACCCCGAGCTCATGGGTATAGCGCGCATCGCCCACCCAGCGCTGCGCCCCGGCAAGGCCGGCGCCGAAGTCGGCCCGGCCGTGCCGCCGCAGCAGCCCGGCCTCGGCCCGCAGCGTATAGTCGTTGAGGGCGCTGCGCTCATAGACGCTGCCGCCCAGGCTGACCACCAGCCGGCCGCGCAGCTCCGGCGCGAGCCGCGGCAGCCAGACGAAGCGGCCCGACAGCGTCACCCCGATCCCCGGGTCCGGGCTCTCGTTCAGCACGAAGGGCAGCCCGCCGATGGTGACGGTCTGCGCCGAGGTGCGCCGGCCGGTGTTGGTCTGCGGCACGAGGGCAAGGCCGAAGGACAGCGCCCAGGTCCGCCGCGCCTCGATCCGCGCCAGCAGCTCCTGCGCGCCGGCGCGCTCGGTCTCGCGCAGCTCGCCCGTCAGGGCGCGCGCGATGTGATAGCGCGCCTTGTCGTCCACCCCGGTGAGGAAATAAGCGAGCCCCAGCTCCAGCCGCACCGCCCCGACATCGGGCAGCGCCGTCACCAGCCGTTCCAGGAGCGGGATCGCCTGCGCGGCCTCGCCCGCCTGCACCAGCGCCACGGCCTCGTCCCACAGGGCGTGGGCGGCGGGCTCGGCCCGGGCCGGGGCTGTGGCCACGAGCCCGAGGGCGACCAGCGCGGCCGCCAGCAGCAGGCGCGGGATGCGGCGACGGCCGCGGGGCCTAGCGCTCGCCAACGAAGGCGCCGATGAGCACCTGCGGCGACCGCCCGGGGCGCTGCGCCGAGCCGAGGATCTCGCCCTCCAGCGCCTGCGCGCGGGTGCCGACGAACTCTCCCGTCCCGATGCCGACGACGTTCACCGGGCCGCGGCCGTCGCGCAGGTCGCCCGAGACGTTGCCGACGAAGACGGCGCTGTTGTCGGGCGCCCGCTCGATGAAGGTGCGCTCCATCCGCAGCGACCCGTCGACGACCTCGTTGCGCTGGCCGATGAAGTCGTCGAACCGGCCCTCGACGGTGAATCGCTCGAAATCGGCCTCCAGCGTGGCGCGGGCGATCCAGCGGACGTCCTCGGGCTGGAGGTCCTCGGTCTCCAGCCGGTCGAGCAGGCGGTCGAGCGCGCGCTCGTTGGCGACGGTGATGAAGCCGGCGTGCCCGGCATAGGTGGCGCCGCCGCGCGGCAGCCGGGACAGGCGGGTGGGGCCCTCGGCGGTGGCGCGGAAGGCGACGCGCTCTTCGGCCGCCAGCGCGGCGTCGAACCGGTCCGCAAGCGTCGCGCCGGCCCCGACGCCGCCCGTCTGCCCGCCGCCCGACCCGCCGCAGCCCGCCACCGCCAGACAGCCGAGCCCGATCGCCGCAGCCCGCACCCGCTTGCCGATTCTCAACATCGCGTCCCTCGCATCACCTGGTGCCGGGGTCCCCCGGCCGGGAGGGCCGCACCGCCGGCCCCCTGCATCGCATAGAACCGGTCCCGCCGCCGCGGAGCAAGGCCGGGCTGCCCCGCGCCCCCGCGCCACGCGGGCGCATGGTGCAGCATCGCCACAGCCGGCAGCCTCAGCGCTTGGCCTCCCAGCTCAGCGAGGCGCGCTGGCGGGTGTAGTAGGCCCCCATCAGCCCCAGCATGGCCAGCGCCACGCCCAGCGTCAGCGGATAGGTGATGGAGCTGTGCATGGGCTGATAGTTGATGAAGGTGAAGCCGCGCGCCTGGTCGATGGCGTGAAACAGCGGGTTCCAGTCGAACAGCGGCAGCATGAAGGCCGGCAGGCTGTTGGCCACGAACATCTTTCCCGAGGCGACCATGTTCGCGCGCATGTAGAGCTGCGCGGTCATCTGCACGAGGTCCGGCATCCAGGGCTTCAGCGCCAGAAACAGCATGCCCACGCCGACCCCGGTGAACCACGCCAGCAGCACCGTGCCCATGGCGCCGACGGGATCGTCGATGGTGATGGGATTGATCGCGACGTGATATCCGAAAAGGACACCGACCAGCGACAGGATCTGGATGTAGAGCGCGCCCAGCGCCGCCGCCGCGATCGAGACGAGGATGTTCATGGGCGCGTGCTTCATGATCGCCGCGCCCACCCCCTCGGCCTGAAGGACGGCCGACACCGCCTTGATGTGGCACATGAACAGGAAGATGCCCGTCATGATGTAAAGCAGGAAGTCGCCGCGGATGGCGGCGCCGCGGATGTTCAGGATGCTGAACATCGCATAGAAGACGATCACCAGCAGCACGGTCTGGAAGATGTTGAGGAACAGCCCCATCAGCGCGTTGCGATGGCTTTTGCGCACGCTGCGGACGGCGCTGTGATAGACCACCTCGGCCAGCGCGAGGGCGCCGCTCTGCCGTCCGGTGCCTGCGCCTGCGCGGAACAGCTGCATCTTTCCCCTTCCGTTCGCGACCTTTGTCGCCGACCCTGCTTGCGGGCAGGAGCCGGGCACAGGATAAGGGGCGCGGGCATCGTGGCGCAACTGCGGCGATGCGTGGACCGTTTCGGGAGTGTTGCGATGGATCACGAAAGCCTTGTCCGGGTGATGCGCCGGCTGGCGCTGGAGGCGGGCGCACGGATCATGGAGATCTATGACGCCCCCGATTTCGAGGTGCGCAGCAAGGCGGACGCAAGCCCGGTGACCGCCGCCGACGAGGCCGCCGACGCGCTGATCTCGGCCGGGCTGCGCGCGGCCTTTCCCGACATCCCCCTCGTCACCGAGGAACAGGCCGCCAGCCACGCCCAGCGCGCCACGAGCTTCCTCATCGTCGATCCGCTGGACGGCACCAAGGAGTTCGTGCAGCGCCGCGGCGACTTCACCGTCAACATCGCCTGGGTCGAGGACGGCACGCCCCGGCGCGGCATCGTCCATGCCCCGGCAAAGGGGCGGATGTTCTACACCCTTCCCGATGGCACCGCGGTCGAGGAGGAGGGCCCCTTCGACCCCGGGCGCCCCGGCCCGCTGCGGCCCCTGCGCGTCTCGGAGCCCGACAACGCGGCGCTGATGGTGGTGGCGTCGAAGTCGCACCGCGACGCCGCCACCGACGCCTACATCGCGCGCTATGCGGTGCGCGACATGCGCTCGGCCGGCTCGTCGCTGAAGTTCTGCCTGGTGGCGAGCGGCGAGGCCGACCTCTATCCGCGGCTGGGCCGGACCATGGAGTGGGACACCGCGGCGGGCCATGCGGTGCTGCTGGGGGCGGGCGGGCAGGTCCTGCGCCATGACGACCTCGCGCCGCTGACCTATGGCAAGCCGGGTTATGAAAACCCGTTCTTCATCGCCTGTGCCCCCGGCGTGGCGCTGAAGGCGGCCTGATGCCCGCGGCGCGCGGCGCAGGGCGGGGCCCCGGCCCGTGACCGCCGGGCTGAGCGTCGTCGTCGTCAGCCGCGGACGCCCGGCCGAGCTGCGCCGCTGTCTGGCCGCGCTGCGCCTGCAGGACCATCCGGCGCTGGAGATCGCCGTGGTCGCCGATGCGGCCGGGCGGGCGGCGCTTGCGGGCGGCACGCTGGCCTCGCGGGCCAAGCTCGTGGCCTTCGACGAGCCCAACATCTCGGCCGCGCGCAACCTCGGCATCGCGGCGGCGGCGGGCGAGCTGGTGGCCTTCGTCGACGACGACGCGGTGCCCGAGCCGACCTGGGCCGGCCGCCTCGCCGCCGCCTTCGACGACCCGAGGGTCGAGGCCGCCACCGGCTTCGTGCGCGGCCGCAACGGCATCTCCTGGCAGCACCGCGCCCGCTGGATCGACGCCGCCGGCCGCGAGCGCGACCTCGCGGTCGAGGCCGACGCGGTCAGCCTGCACCAGGGCGCGCCCGGCTCGGCGGTCAAGACCGAGGGCACCAACATGGCCTTTCGCCGCGAGACGCTGGCGGCGATGGGCGGCTTCGACCCGGCCTTCCGCTTCTACCTGGACGAGACCGACCTGAACATGCGCCTCGCCGCGCTGGAGCTGGTGACGGCGGTGGTGCCGCAGGCCGAGGTCCAGCACGGCGTCGCCGCCTCCGAACGCCGCCGCGCCGACCGCACGCCGCTGAGCCTGCGCGAGATCGGGGCGAGCACCGCGGTCTTCCTGCGCAAGCACGGTGCCCGGGCCGAGCCCTCGGCCGCGCTGGAGGCGCTCGTGCGGGCGCAGCGCACGCGGCTGTTGCGGCTGATGGTCGAGGGCCGGATCGAGCCGCGCGACGTCGGCCGGCTGCTGGCGGGGCTGGAGGCCGGAATCGAGGAGGGGCTCGCCCGGCCCGTGGAGCCGCTGCTGCCGATCGGGCCGCCGCGCGACGGCTTCCTCGCCCTGCCCGAGGCCGGGCCGCGGCCGGCGCGGGTGCTGGCCGGCTGGGCCTGGCAGCACCGCCGGCTGATGCGGGCGGCGCGCGCCCATGCCGAGGCGGGCGCGGTCGTGACGGTGCTGCGCTTCGGTCCGACGCCGGCCTTTCACCGCATGCGCTTTGCCGACGAGGGCGTCTGGGTGCAGTCCGGCGGGCTGTGGGGGCGCAGCCTGCGCCACCAGCCGCTGATCGCGCCCTGGAGGCTGCGCGCGCGGCTGCGGGCCGAACTCGCCCGGATCGCGCCGGTCCGGCCGGTCGACACACTTCTGGGCTGAGCGATCCTGCGAATTCTGCCTGTGGACAGGCCGTTTCCTGCCGCCTTCAGTCTGTTTCTGCTGCTTTCGTGGCAAAGCGCTGGCCTTTCGCGCACCAAACGGGCACATTCGCGCGCGACAAGGCAGGAGTGGGACGAATGCGCAGACGTGTGACGAAGGCGGTCTTTCCGGTGGCGGGGATGGGGACACGGTTCCTGCCGGCCACCAAATCCATCCCGAAGGAGATCCTGACCCTCGTCGACCGCCCGCTGATCCAGTACGCCATCGACGAGGCGCGCGCGGCCGGCATCACCGAGTTCATCTTCGTCACCTCGCGCGGCAAGTCCGCGCTGGAGGATTATTTCGACAATGCGCCCGAACTCGAGCGCAAGCTCAAGCGCGACGCCAAGACCGAGCTGCTGAAGACGCTGCGCTCCACCAACATGGACAGCGGCGCCATCGCCTATCTGCGCCAGCATCAGCCGCTCGGGCTGGGCCACGCGGTCTGGTGCGCCCGCCGGCTGATCGGCGACGAGCCCTTTGCCGTCATCCTGCCCGACGACGTGATCGCGGGCGAGGTGCCCTGCCTCAAGCAGATGGTCGACGCCCATCACGAGACCGGGGGCAACATGGTCGCTGCGATGGAGGTGCCGGCCGACAGGGTGTCGGCCTATGGCGTGCTCGACGTGGACGAGGACATGGGCATGATGGTGCGTGCCCGCGGCATGGTGGAAAAGCCAAAGGCCGAGGAGGCGCCATCGCGGCTGGCGGTGATCGGGCGCTATATCCTGACGCCGTCGGTCCTGCGCACGCTGGGCAAGCGGAGGACCGGCGCGGGCGGCGAGATCCAGCTCACCGACGCCATCGCCGAGGAGATCGCGGCCGGCCGCAACGTCTACGGCTTCCGCTTTCGCGGGCAGCGGTTCGACTGTGGTTCGAAGGCCGGGTTCCTGCAGGCGACGCTGGCCTTCGGCCTCGCCCGCGACGACCTGCGCGACGATCTGATGGAGTTCGTCGAGGATGTGGTCGCCGCCCGCCGCGTCGCCCAGTAACGCGTGCAGTAACGCGTGACTGGCCCTTCGGGGGAGGGCCCCGGCGCGCTGCTGCTCGACCTCAGCCGCCTCGTCTCGCGGGTGGGGCGGGGGCCGTTCACCGGGATCGACCGGGTCGAGGCGGCGTGGCTGGACGCGCTGCTGGACCGGCCGGGGGGCTTTGCGCTGGTGCGGGCGGCGCCCGGGTATGTGCTGCTGGACCGCGAGGGGGCCGGGGCGCTGCGGGCGCGGCTGACGGGGGAGGTGCCCTGGGGGCGGCCGGACCTCTTGTCGCGGCTGCATCTGCGCCAGCGCCCCGAGCGTCGCCGCGCGATGGCCGATCTGCGGCGGCTCGCGCTGGGGGCCACGCCGGGCGGACCGCGGCGGCTGCTGGCGCGGCATCTGCCCGCGCGCACGGTCTGGATCGCGACCGGCCATGCGAATCTGACGCCGCAGGTCTTCGACGCCGTCCATGCCCTGCCCGGCGGCCGGGCGGCGGTGCTGATCCATGACACCATCCCGCTGGATCACCCCGAGTTCAGCCGCCCCGAGGCCTCGGCCAGCTTCGCCGCGCGGTTCGCGCTGACCGGGGCGCGGGCGGATCTGGTGTTCTACAACTCGGCCGCGACCCGGGCGGCGGCCGAGGCGCGATTCGCCGCCGCCGGCCGGGTGCCGCCGGGGCTGGTGGCGCCGCTCGGGGTCACGCCGCCGGCCGAAGGGCCACGCCCCAAGGGCCTCGACCGGCCCTATTGCCTCGTGCTGGGCACCGTCGAGCCGCGCAAGAACCATGCCTTCCTGCTGGATCTGTGGGAGCGGCTGGCCGCGGGGCCCGGGCCGACGCCGCTCCTCGTGATCGCCGGCGCGCGCGGCTGGCGCAACACGGCCGTCTTCGCCCGGCTGGATGCCCGCCCCGCCCATGTGCTGGAGATCCCCGGCCCCGATGACGCCACGGTTTCGGCGCTGATCCGCCACGCACACGCGGTATTGTTTCCAAGCCTTGCGGAGGGATTCGGGTTGCCGGCGGCCGAGGCCGCGGCGGCCGGGGTGCCGGTGGTCTGCAACGACCTGCCGGTCCTGCGCGAGGTGCTGGGGGCCTATCCCCGATTTGCCCCGGTGACGGACATGGATGCATGGTGCTTGCACATCCTCGACCTTTGCGACCCCACCCGGCCGGCCCGGCGGCTGACGCCCCCGCCGCTGCCCGGCTGGGACGGGCATGTCGCGTCGGTGCTGGCAGCGCTGGCGCGGTGAGGCCGTGAGGGTCCTGCGGCAATACGGCCTGAGGCTGCGGCGCAAGCGCTGGCGGGTGCGGGCGCTGCGCCGCAGCTTCGAGCTGTCGTCGGTCGTGGACCGCACCCGGGCCATCCGTCACCGCGATGTCCTCGTCTTTTCCGTGCTGCGCAACGAACGGATCCGGCTGCCGTTTTTCCTCGACTATTACCGCCGCCTCGGGGCCGGGCATTTCCTGATGATCGACAACGCCTCGGACGACGGCTCGCGCGAATACCTCGCCGAACAGCCCGACGTCTCGGTCTGGACCACGCCCGCGAGCTACAAGCGCGCGCGCTTCGGGGTGGACTGGCTGAACCACCTGCAATCGCGCCACGGCCACGGCCACTGGTGCCTGACGGTCGACGTGGACGAGTTTTTCGTCTATCCCTTTTGCGACACAAGGCCCCTGCGCGGCCTCACCGACTGGCTGGACGCCTCGGCCATCCGCTCCTTCGGGGCGATGCTGCTGGACATGTACCCCAAGGGGCCGATCGACGCCGTCCCCTACGCCGAGGGGCAGGATCCGTTCGAGATCGCCTGCTGGTTCGACAGCGGCAACTACACCATCCGCAAGAACAGCCTTTACGGCAATCTCTGGATCCAGGGCGGGCCCCGGGCGCGGGTCGTGTTCCCCGACCGGCCCGAGCACGCCCCGGCGCTGAACAAGATCCCGCTGGTGAAATGGCACCGCCGCTATGCCTGGGTCAGCTCCACCCACACGCTGCTGCCGCGGGGGCTGAACCTCGTCTATGACGAATGGGGCGGGGAAAAGGCCTCTGGCGTGCTGCTGCACGCGAAATGGCTCAGCCCCTTCCTCGCCAAGGCCGAAGAGGAGCTGACGCGCCGCCAGCACTACGCCGCCAGCCGCGAATACCGCGCCTATGCCGCCCGGATGGACGAGACGCGCGACCTCTGGTGCCCCTGGTCCGAACGCTACGTCAACTGGCGCCAGCTCGAGATCCTGGGGCTGATGTCCAAGGGGAACTGGGCATGAGCGTGGGCTTCGTGATGCTCTGCCACGGCACGCTGCACCGGGCCGAGGCGGTGGCGCGGCACTGGGCCGAGGCGGGCTGTCCGGTGGTCGTCCATGTCGATGCCAAGGTGCCCCACGCCCGCTTCGCCCCCTTCCGCGCCCGGCTGGCAGAGCTGCCCACCGTCCGCTTCAGCCGCCGCTATCGCTGCGACTGGGGCACCTTCTCGCTGGTGCGGGCGACGCAGACGGCCTGCGAGACCATGCTGGCCGAATTCCCCGAGGTCCGCCACGTCTACACCGCCTCGGGCGCCTGCCTGCCCCTGCGCCCCGTGGACGAGCTGCGCGCCTGGCTCGACGCCCGCCCCGGCACCGACTTCATCGAATCGGTGACCACCGAGGATGTGCCCTGGACCGTCGGCGGGCTGTCCCATGAACGCTTCACCCTGACCTTTCCGTTTTCGTTCCAGCGCCAGCGCTGGCTCTTCGACCGCTGGGTCGGGCTGCAACGGCGCCTCGGACGGCGCCGCAGCCTGCCGCCGGGTCTGACCCCGCATCTCGGCTCGCAATGGTGGTGCCTGACGCGCGAGACCCTGACCGCGATCCTGACCGACCCCGACCGGCCGCGCCACGACCGCTTCTTCTCCCGCGTCTGGATCCCGGACGAGAGCTATTTCCAGACCCTCGCCCGCCGCTGGTCCACCGACATCGAGGCGCGCTCGCTGACGCTCTCCAAGTTCGACTTCCAGGGCAAGCCGCACATCTTCTACGACGATCACCTGCAACTGCTGCGCCGCTCCGACTGTTTCCTTGCCCGCAAGATCTGGCCCGAGGCCGACAAGCTGTATCGCCATTTCCTGCGCCCCGGCGCACAGCCCCGCACCATGGCCGAGCCCAACCCCGGCAAGATCGACCGGCTGTTCGGCAAGGCCACCGAGCGGCGCACCCGCGGCCGCGCGGGCCTCTACATGCAGAGCCGCTTTCCCAACGAGGGCTGGGAGAACGGCCGCACCGCCGGCCCCTATTCGGTGTTCCAGGGCTTTTCCGAGCTGTTCGAGGGCTTCGAGACCTGGCTCTCCAAGACCACCGGCCTGCGCGTGCACGGCCATCTCTTCGCCCCCGAGCGGGTTCAGTTCTCGGGGGGCGACGCGGTCTTCAACGGCGCGCTCGGCGACAGCGCGGCCTTGCGCGACTACAACCCGCGGGCGTTTCTGACCAACCTCGTCTGGAACGCGCGGGGCGAGCGGCAGTGCTTTCAGTTCGGCCCCGCCGACCGACAGGAGATCGGCGGCGTCTTCGCGGCCGACCCCAACGCGCAGGTCTCCGTCATCACCGGCGCCTGGGCGATCGGGCTCTTCCGCAGCGACGCCGACTTCGCCACGCTGCGCCGCGAGGCGGCGCGCCTGCAACGCATCGAGAGCCGGCACCTCGACCTCTTGCGCGCGCACTGGGTCAAGGCACGGGTCCGGGTCTGGACCCTGGCCGATTTCGTCGCCGCCCCCATGGAGCCCCTGCGCGACATCCTCGACGAGATCACCCTGCGGACCCTGCGCGGGCCCACCGAGGCGCCGCGCATGGTCGACCTCGCCGGCTTCGGCCGCTTCCTGCAGAACCTCCGCAACCAGGGCATGCAGCCGACGCTGATGGGCGACTTCCCGGTCCAGGATGACCCCGCCCACCGCACCGGCCCCCGCCACCGCCCCTATCTGGTGCAATAGATGGCGCGCTTCGACAGCTTCGTGATCCTCGGCGCCATGCGCACCGGCTCCAACCTGCTGGAGGATCTCCTGGGCCAGTTCGACGGCGTGACCTGCCATGGCGAGCTCTTCAACCCGGTCTTCGTGGGGCGCGCGGGGCAGGGGGCCCATCTCGGCATCGACCTTGCCGCGCGCGACGCCGACCCCTTCGCGCTCCTGTCCGCCATCCGCCGCGCGCCTGGGCTGCCCGGCTTTCGGCTCTTTCACGACCACGACCCGCGCGTGCTCGCCCATGTGCTCGCGGATGCGCGCTGCGCCAAGATCGTGCTCAGCCGCAACCCGCTGGAAAGCTATGTCTCGTTGCAGATCGCCCGGGCCACCGACCAGTGGCGCCTGACTGACCCCACGCGCCACCGCAGCGCCCGCGCCCATTTCGACGCCGCAGACTTCGCCGCCTATCTCGACACGCTGCAGGGCTTTCACCACCACATCCGCCGCGCGCTGCAGACCACGGGGCAGACGGCCTTTCACATCGGATACGACGATCTCGGCGATGTCGAGGTGCTCAACGGCCTCGCGGCCCATCTCGGCCTCACCGCCCGGCTCGAAACCGCCGGCACCCGCCTGAAGCGGCAGAACCCCGGCCCCCTGCGCGACAAGGTCGAGAACCCCGAGGCGATGGCCGCGGCGCTGGCCGATGCCGACCGCTTCGGCCTCTCCGACATGCCCGAGACCGAGCCGCGCCGCGGCGCCGGCCTGCCGGCCTATCGCGCCGCCCCGCGCGCGCCGCTGCTCTACCTCGCGCTGCGCGGCGGCCCCGACACGGCGGTCTGCACCTGGCTCGCCGCGCTGGACGGGGCAGGGCCGGAGGCCGTGACCTCCGGCTTCACCCGCGCGACCCTGGGCGACTGGATGCAGGCGCGCCCCGGCCACCGCGTCTTCACCGTGCTGCGCCACCCCGTCGCCCGCGCCTGGGCCGCCTTCGACGAGGGCATCCGCCCGGGCCGCTTCACCCGCATCTGCGCCGTGCTGCGCCGCTCCCACGGCCTGACCCTGCCCGAGCCGGGCACGGAGGCCGCCGCCGACCCGGCCGTGCTGCGCGCCGATTTCCTCGGCTTTCTCGGCTTCGTGAAGGCCAATCTCGCCGGCCGTACGGCGGTGCGCACCGACCCGCTCTGGTCCACCCAGCGCGCGCTCCTGCGCGGCCACGCCCAGGCCCGCATGCCCGACCTGATCCTGCGCGAAGGCGAGGCCGACGCCTTCGCCCGCCTCGCCGCCCTCGCCGGCACCCCGGCCCTTCCGGCCCCCGCGCCCGAGACCTGGCCCGAGCTCGCAACTCTCTACGACGACACCGTCGAGGCCGCCGCCCGCGCCGCCTTCGCCCCCGACTATACCGACTTCGGCTTCGGCCCCTGGCGCTGAGCGCGCCAGCCCCTTTCATCTTTCCTCAAATATCCTCGGGGGGAGCTCCCGCAGGGAGCGGGGGGCGGAAAGCCCCCCTCCGCGCTCCGACCCGGGCGCCCCCGCCGTCATGGCTCGATCGGCACCAGCACCTCGGGCTCGGTCACCGTCACCCCGGGCAATCCTGCCCGCAGCGGCTCGGCCGACTGCGCCAGCAGCGGAAAGGTTCGATAATGACAAGGGATCACCAGCCTGAAGTCGAAGAACTTCCGCGCCGCATGGGCCGCCCGCTCCATGTCCATGGTGAAATGCCCGCCGCAGCACAGGATGCCGATGTCGGGTTTGTGCAAGTCGTTGAAGATGGCCATGTCCGCCATCACATCCGTGTCGCCGGAGAAATAGATCACCCGCCCCTCGGCCGCGATCATGTACCCCGCCTCGGCCCCGGCATAGACGGGCCCCTGCGCCCCCCCGACCGACGAGGAATGCACCGCGTTCACCATCGTCACCCGGGCATCCCCGGCCGTCACCGTGCCGCCCTTGTTGAAGCCCACCACCTCGACCCCCTCGGTCTCGGCCCACCAGGTCACGAGGTCGTAGATCCCGAGGATCGTCGCGCCGGTCTCCTTCGCGATGGCCACCGCGTCGCCCGAATGATCGCCATGGCCATGGCTGACCAGCACATGCGTGGCCCCCGCGATGGCCTCGGCGCGCCGCTCGGCGGGAAACATCGGGTTGCCGGTCAGCCACGGATCGACCAGAAGCACCGCGCCGGCGGTCTCGATGCGAAAGCCGGAATGCCCGAGCCAGGTGATTTTCATCTGCCCCTCCCTAGGTTGCGTCCCGCCGGACATAGCAGATCGGAGCCCCGACATGCACGAGCAGATCATCGCCTACTGCGAGCGCGCCGATTTCGCCTTCTGGGCCGAGCCGGTCAACGCCGTGACCAACGCCTCCTTCCTGATCGCCGCCGCCATCATGGCGCAGCGGCTGCGCGGCTCGGGCCTCGGGCTGGCCTGGGCGCTGGTGGCGGTGCTGGCGGCCATCGGGGTGGGCTCGTTCCTGTGGCACACCTTTGCCACGCGCTGGGCCGGGCTCGCGGACGTGCTGCCCATCCTCGGCTTCATCCTGATCTATGTCTTTGCCGCCACGCGCGATTTCCTCGGTCTGCGCTGGTGGTGGGCGGGCCTCGCAGTGCTGCTGTTCCTGCCCTATGCCATCCTGGTCGCCCGCGGCATCGGCCTCGTCTGGCCCGGTGCCGGCGCCAATGCCGCCTATGCCTCGGTGGCCCTCCTGATCGTCCTCTACGGGCTGTGGCTGCGCCACCGGCACCCCGCCACCGCGCGCGGCCTCTTCCTCGGCGCCGGCATCCTCGCCGTCTCGCTGACCTTCCGCATGCTCGACGGCCCCTTGTGCGAGGTCGTCCCCATCGGCACCCATTTCATGTGGCACATCCTGAACGGCATCATGCTGGGCTGGATGATCGAGGTCTATCGCCGCCACAGGCTTGCAGGACGCCCGGCGCAGGTCTAAACCGCCCGGCGTCCAGACCCCGAGAGGCACCATGTCCGAGATCGATCCCGAGACCGCCCGCAAGGTGGCCCATCTCGCCCGAATCCGCGTGGCCGACGAGGATCTGCCCCGGCTCGCGGGCGAGCTGTCGGGCATCCTGACCTTCATGGAGCAGCTGAACGAGGTCGATGTCGAGGGGGTGGAGCCCATGGTCTCGGTCACGCCCATGCGGCTGAAGCGCCGCGCCGATGGCGTCACCGACGGCGGCATGCCGGGCAAGGTGCTGTCGAACGCCCCCGACGCCCGCGAGGGATTCTTTGCCGTGCCGAAGGTGGTGGAATGACCGCGCTCAACAGCCTGACCATCTCCGACGCCCGCGACGGCCTGCGCCGGGGCGATTTCACCGCCGTGGAACTGACCGAGGCCTGTCTCGCGGCGATCGAGGGGGCCGGCGCGCTGAACGCCTTTGTCCATCACACCCCCGAGATCGCCCGCGCCCGGGCCGCGGCCGCCGATGGAAGGCTGCGCGCGGGCGAGGCGCCGGCGATGTGCGGCATCCCCATCGGGATCAAGGACCTCTTCTGCACCGAGGGCGTCGCCAGCCAGGCCGCCAGCCGCATCCTCCAGGGCTTTCGGCCCGAGTACGAGAGCACCGTCTCGGGCCTGCTGGCAAAGGCCGGGGCGGTGATGCTGGGCAAGCTGAACATGGACGAGTTCGCCATGGGCTCGTCCAACGAGACCTCGGTCTATGGCCCGGTGGTGAACCCCTGGAGGGTCGACGACCGCGCCCTGACCCCGGGCGGCAGCTCGGGCGGCTCGGCGGCGGCGGTGGCGGCGGACCTCTGCCTCGGGGCGACGGGCACCGATACGGGCGGCTCCATCCGCCAGCCCGCGGCGTTCACCGGCACGGTGGGGCTGAAGCCCACCTACGGGCGCTGCTCGCGCTGGGGCATCGTGGCCTTCGCCTCGTCGCTCGATCAGGCCGGGCCGATGACCCGGACGGTGCGCGACACCGCCATCATGCTGGGCGCCATGGCCGGGCACGATCCGAAGGATTCGACCTCGGCCGACCTGCCGGTGCCGGACTTCGAGGCGATGCTCACGGGCGACATCCGCGGCAAGCGGATCGGCATCCCGGCCGAATACCGCATGGACGGGATGCCGGACGAGATCGAGGCCCTGTGGCAGCAGGGCGCCGACTGGCTGCGCGCGGCGGGCGCCGAGATCGTGGAGATCAGCCTGCCGCACACGAAATACGCGCTGCCCGCCTATTACGTCATCGCCCCGGCCGAGGCGTCGTCGAACCTCGCGCGCTATGACGGGGTCCGCTATGGCCACCGCGCCAGGCTCGCACAGGGCGACGGCATCGTGGACATGTACGAAAAGACCCGGGCCGAGGGCTTCGGCGCGGAGGTGCAGCGCCGCGTGATGATCGGGACCTATGTGCTCTCGGCCGGGTTCTACGACGCCTATTACAACCGCGCGCGCAAGGTCCGCACCCTGATCAAGCGCGACTTCGAACAGGCCTTCGAGGCCGGGATCGACGCGATCCTGACGCCCGCCACCCCCTCGGCCGCCTTCGGGCTGGGCGAAAAGGCCGATGCCGACCCGGTGGAGATGTATCTCAACGACGTCTTCACGGTGACGGTGAACCTGGCGGGTCTGCCGGGGATCGCGGTGCCGGCGGGGCTGGACGGCCGCGGACTGCCGCTGGGGTTGCAGCTGATCGGCAGGCCATGGCGCGAAGGTGAACTGATGTGTGTGGCCGACGTGCTGGAACAGGCCGCGGGCTTCGTTTCCAAGCCGTCGAAATGGTGGTAGTCTGCACTCTGGCGGTTGGGCCCGGTCGGCGCCACGCCCGCCCGAGCCATGGATGCCCCCGCAACGCCCGAACCACGCCCGAGTCACCCCCGAGTCACGGATGATCTCACAGATGCGTTTCCTCCTTCCCGCCGTCGGGCTCTCGCTGATGGCCGCCTGCGCCCCGCAGATCCCGGACTCGGCCGCCGGCGTCGGCTTTGGCGACTACAACAGCTTCCTGCGGGCCCGCGAGGCGCAGACGGCCCGGGCGGCGCCCGCCTCGATCGTGCCGCCGCCGCAGGTGCACTCCATCGCCGGCCCGCCCCACAGCCCCACGCCCTTCACGCCGGCCGACGACGCGCAGTCCATCGCCGCCGCGGCGCTGGCGGCGGTGCGGCCCGATGCCGCACCTGCGCCGGCGCAGTCCGGCCCGCTGCCCCTGCCGCCGGCCATGGCCCAGCCGGGCAGCGCGGCTGCGCCCGCGCCGTCCTCCGGATCGGCGACGATCTATCGCGACCAGGTGCTGGACATGGAGACGGCCCGCGCCACCCGCGCCGCCGAGCAGGCCGCGTTCGAGCGCCGGCGCGCCGAGTTCACCATGGTCCAGCCGACCGCCGTGCCCGACCGCCCCGACGACGTGCTCAACATCTTTGCCTATGCGCTGCGCACCACGCATTCGGTGGGCGAGACGCGCTATCGCCGCTCGCGCTTCACCCGCCAGGACCATGTCCGCAACTGCATGCAGTTCGCCAGCGCCGACCTCGCGCAGGAGGAATTCCTGCGTCAGGGCGGGCCCGAGCGCGACCCCCTGAACCTCGACCCCAACGGCGACGGCTTCGCCTGTCGCTGGTCGCCCGAACCGTTCCGCGCCGCGGCCCGTGCCGCCAACTGACCCCGCCGGGGGCCGGCCGGCGCGCCGAGGGGTGATCGAGCACCCCTCGCCCAACCATGGCGCGCGGCGGGGGGGCGCCCTGCCGGACATGGTGGTGATCCACTATACCGGCATGAAGGGCTTTGCCGATGCGCTGGCGCGGCTGTGCGACCCGTCGGCGCAGGTCTCGGCGCATTACCTGATCGACGAGGCCGGGCAGGTGTTCCGCCTCGTGCCCGAAGAGCTGCGCGCCTGGCATGCCGGGGCAGGGGGCTGGGGGGCGGTGTCCGACGTCAACTCGCGCTCGATCGGGGTGGAGCTGGTGAATTCCGGCCACAGCCCCTTCGCCGCGCCGCAGATGGCCGCGCTGGAGCGGCTGCTGGAGGGGGTGATGGCGCGCTGGGCCATCCGGCCCGAGCGGGTGATCGGGCACGCCTGCATGGCGCCCCTGCGCAAGGCCGACCCGGGCCCGCGGTTCGACTGGCGCCGCCTCGCGCGGCACGGGCTGGCGGTGTGGCCGGGGTTCGAGGCCGCGGAGGCGCCCGAGGCCGACCCGGCGGGGTTTTCCGCCGCCGCCCGGGCCTTCGGCTATCCCGAGGCGCCGGAGGCGGCGCTGCTGGCGGCGTTCCGGGCGCGGTTCCGGCCCTGGGCCCGGGGCCCGCTGGCACCCACGGACGCCGGCACGCTGGCGGCGCTGGCGCGCGCCTGGCCGGCGGGTTGACCCCGGCCCCGTGGCCGCTTACCTCCATCGGGCGCGGAGGGCTGGATGGCCGCGCCCGCGGGGCTGGTCCCCGGGGGTGAGGAAAGTCCGGACTCCATGAGACGACGGTGCCGGGTAACGCCCGGCCGGGGCAACCCGAGGGAAAGCGCCACAGAGATCAGACCGCCTGCGCCTTCGGGCGCCGGGAAGGGTGAAACGGTGGGGTAAGAGCCCACCGCGGGACGGGCAACCGGACCGGCACGGCAAGCCCCACCGGGAGCAATGCCGCATAGGGGCCTCGCGCGGGATCACCGCAGGGACGTCTCAGCCCGAGAGGCCCGGGTTGGCAGCACGAGCCCGCCGGCGACGGCGGGCCCAGATGAATGGCCATCGGCCGGGGGCGACCCCGGTCACAGAATCCGGCTTACAGGCCCTCCGCGCACCCCTGCCGCACCCCTCGCGGGGGGCGGCCCGTGCTATGCTGCCCCCGGTTTTCGGGAGGAATCACCATGAGTTTCGTGCGCACGCTGGCCACGCTGGCCGCCGGCTTCGCCGCCGCAAAGGGCTATGACAGGTTTCGCCAGATGGGCGGGATGGACGGGGTGCGCAAGGCGCTGGAGCAGAACCCCGCCATCGCCAACAACCCCGCGGCCCGGCAGATGCTCGACATGCTGGGCGGGGCCGCGACGCAGGGCGGTCAGGCGGCCTCGGCCGGGATGGCGCAGCTGATGGCGGCGGTCGGGGGGGCTGCGGCCGGCGGCGCGGCGCAGACGGCGGCGATGCTGGACGGGCTGACCGGCACCACCCAGGCCACCGGCGCGATGGAGGAGAACGCCCGGCTGATGATCCGCGCCATGATCATGGCGGCCAAGGCCGATGGCGTCATCGACGCCCGCGAACGCGCCCTGATCGAGGAGCATCTGGGCGAGGCCACGCCCGAGGAACGCGCCTTCGTCGCCGCCGAGATGGAGCGGCCGGTCGATGTGCTGGCGCTGGCGGGCGATGTGCAGGGCGCGGCCCGCGGGCAGGTCTATTCGGCGGCGGCCGGCGTCTGCCGCGGCGACAGCCCGGCCGAGGCACAGTTCCTCGCCGCCCTGGGCGGCGCGCTGCAGCTCGACCACGCCACCCGCACGATGATCCACGCCTCGCTGGGCATCCCCGCCCCGGCAGCCTGACGGCGCGCCGCCCGGCACGGGGCCCAAGATCCTTTCAAGGATCTTGGCAAGATTATTTCAATAATCTTGCGCGCCCGGCGCAGCCGGGGCGCGCCCCGGCGTCAGCCGAGCCCGTGTTGCGCCGCCACCGCCCGCAGCGCGAGGTGGAAGGCGTCCACGATCTCGTCGATCTGCGCCTCGGTGGTGATCAGCGGCGGGCAGACCGCGACGTTGTCGCCGATGGCGCGCACCAGCACGCCCTCGGCCTGCATCGCCGCCGCCGCCGCCGCACCCAGCGCGCCCACCGCCCCGTGAGGCGCCTTCGTGGCCTTGTCCGCCACCAGCTCGACCGCGCCGATCATGCCGATGCCGCGGACCTCGCCCACGATGGGCAGGGCCGACAGCTCGCGCAGGCGCCGCTGCATGTGCGCCCCCACCCGGGCGGCATTGCCGACCAGATCGCGCTCCTCGATGATGCGGATGTTCTCCAGCGACACCGCCGCCGCCACCGGGTGGCCCGAGGTGGTGAAGCCGTGCCCGAAGGTGCCGATCCGTGCCGTTTCATCCGCGATGGGCTCGTAGATGCGCGCGTTCAGCAGGATCGCCGCCATCGGCAGGTAGGACGAGGTCATCTGCTTCGACACCACCATGATGTCGGGCTCGATCCCCAGCGTCTGGCAGCCGAACATCTGCCCCGTGCGGCCGAAGCCGCAGATCACCTCGTCGGCAATCAGCGGGATGTCGTGCTCGCGCAGCACCGCCTGCACCTTGGCCCAGTAGCCCGCCGGCGGCACCACCACGCCGCCCGCGCCCATCACCGGCTCGCCGATGAAGGCGGCGATGGTCTCGGGGCCCTCGCGCCGGATCGTCTCGTCAAGCTCGGCCGCAAGCCGGGTCGAGAACTCCTCCTCGCTCTCGCCCTCCCGCGCCTCGCGCCAGAAATGCGGGCAGCCGACATGGATGACCCCGGGCAGCGGCAGATCGAAGCTCTTGTGGTTGTAGGGCAGGCCGGTCAGGCTGGCCGAGGCGATGGTGATGCCGTGATAGCCGCGCAGCCGGCTGATGAACTTCTTGCGCTGCGGCTGGCCCATGGCGTTGGAGCGGTACCACAGGAGCTTCATCACCGTGTCGTTGGCCTCGGACCCCGAGTTGGTGAAGAACACCTTGGACATCGGCACCGGCGCGAGCTGGATCAGCTTTTCGGCGAGGTCGATGGCGGGGTTGTGCGAGCGGTGCGCGAAGCTGTGCGAATAGGGCAGCTTGCGCATCTGCTCGGCCGCCGCCTGCACCAGCCGCTCTTCGGAGAAGCCGACCGCCACCGACCACAGTCCCGCCAGCGCCTCGATGTAGCGGTTGCCGGCGCCGTCGATCAGGTGGATGCCCTCGCCGCGTTCGATCACCAGCGGCCCGACATCGGCGTGGCGGCGGGCGTTGGTGTAGGGGTGCATGTGGTATTCGATGTCCCGGGCCTCGGGCGAGTTGGGAAGCGTGTCCATCGGCGGTCCTTTCCTGCGGCGCGGGCCGGTCATGCGGGTTTGTGGATCTGGGCGGCGGGGCGCAGGCGCAGCCGCGGTCAGACAGGAGTGCGGGGATTGCCCGCCGTCGTCAAGGGACCGCAAGGGCCGCACCGCCGCGGCGGGCGGTCGGAAACCGCCGCGCTTTGCGGCAGTGCTGCCCGTTGCGTGGGCATTTGCCGCCGCGTGAGGCATCCGGGCGCGCAAGTCGTCGTGAGCGGGCGTTGTCGGCCGCGCTTGACTGCGCTAAGCGCGCCCCGGATGATCGCGCGCCGGCGGCGTGCCGGTCGGGGTGGCGCCCGTGCTGCCCGTCCCTGCGGCACATTGACAGAGGAGCCCGCGCCCAGGATGGCATCTGCGACCCCGCTTCTGGCGGCCGAGGGCATCACCCGGCGGTTCGGCACGCTGGTGGCGAATGATTCGGTCGATCTGACGGTCATGCCGGGCGAGATCCATGCACTTCTGGGCGAGAACGGCGCGGGCAAGTCCACGCTGGTCAAGATGCTCTATGGCCTGTTGCAGCCCGATGCGGGCCGCATCCTGTGGCGCGGCGCCGAGGCGTCGCTGCCGAGCCCGCGGGCCGCACGCAGCCTCGGCATCGGCATGGTGTTTCAGCACTTCTCGCTGTTCGAGGCGCTGACGGTGGCGGAGAACGTCGCCCTTGCGCTCGACGGCGCCGACCCGCTGGAAGACGTCGCCGCCCGGCTGGCCGAGGTCAGCCGCGCCTATGGCCTGCCGCTGGAGCCCGGGCGCGAGGTCTGGCGCCTCTCGGTGGGCGAGCGCCAGCGCATCGAGATCGTGCGCTGTCTGATGCAGGACCCGCAGCTCCTGATCCTCGATGAGCCGACCTCGGTGCTGACCCCGCAGGAGACCGAGGGGCTGTTCGAGACCCTCCGGCGGCTCCGGGGCGAGGGGCGTGCGGTCCTCTACATCTCGCACAAGCTCGACGAGGTGCGCAGGCTCTGCGAGGCCGCCACGATCCTGCGGCAGGGCCGCGTCGTGGCCCGCTGCGACCCGCGGGCCGAGACGGCTGCGAGCCTTGCGCGGATGATGGTGGGCAGCCAGGTGGCCGAGGTGCGCCGGGCGCGGGCCGAGGCCGCCGCCGGGCCGGTGCGGCTGAAGGTGGACAACCTGTCGCTCGCCTCGGAGGATGCGCAGGGCACCAGCCTGAAATCCGTGAGCCTGGAGCTGTGCGAGGGCGAGATCCTCGGGATCGCGGGGGTTGCGGGCAACGGGCAGGACGAGCTCTTTGCCGCGCTCTCGGGCGAGGTGCGGGCGCCCGAGGCCGGCAACATCCTGCTCGAGGGCAGCGCCATCGGCTGGGACGACATCAACGCCCGGCGCCGCCGCTCGGCCGCCTTCGTGCCGGAGGAGCGGCTGGGCCATGCCGCCGCCCCGCGCATGGCGCTGTCGGAAAACGCGCTGGTGGCGGGCCATGCCGCCAACGGCTTCGTGCGCCGCGGCTTCGTCAGCCGGGGCCGGATGCTGGGCTGGGTCGATGCCGTCACCCGCGCCTTCGACGTCCGCAAGGGGCCGCGCGACCCGCAGGCGCGCGCGCTCTCGGGCGGGAACCTCCAGAAATTCGTCGTCGGGCGCGAGATGCTGCGCCAGCCGCGGCTGCTGGTCGTCTCGCAGCCCACCTGGGGGGTGGACGCCGGCGCCGCGGCGCTGATCCGGCAGGCGCTGATCGACCTCGCGCAGACCGGCGGCTCGGTGCTGGTCATCAGCCAGGACCTGGATGAGCTCTTCGAGATCGCCGACCGCATGGCGGTGATCTTTCACGGCCGCCTCTCGCCCGCCTATCCCGTCCACGACCTGACGCGCGAGGCGGTGGGCCTGTTGATGGGGGGCGAGGGTTTCGGCCCGGCCCGCGAGGCCGCCTGATGGTGCTGGAGCGTCGCGCCGATGCCGGGCCCTGGGCCCTGATCCTGTCGCCGCTGCTGGCGGTGGCGCTGACGCTGGCGTCCTCGGTGGCGATCTTCTGGTTCCTGGGGCAGGACCCGTGGCGGGCGCTGAACGTCTATTTCCTGATGCCGGTGTCGGATTTCTGGGGCATCCAGGAGGTGGCGGTGAAGGCCACGCCGCTGGTGCTGATCGCCGTCGGCCTCGCGCTGTGTTTCCGCTCGAACAACTGGAACATCGGCGCCGAGGGGCAGTTCCTGATCGGCGCCATCTGCGGCGGCGGCATTGCGGTCTGGACCCATGGCTGGGGCGGGCCCTGGGTGTTGCCGCTGATGCTGATGTGCGGGGCGCTGGGCGGCGCGCTCTATGCGCTGATCCCGGCGGTGCTGAAGGTGAAGCTCAGGGTCAACGAGATCCTCGTCTCGCTGATGCTGGTCTATGTGGCCGAGTTCCTGCTCGACTGGCTGGTGCGGGGGCCGTGGCGCGACCCGTTCGGCTTCAACATGCCGCAGACGGTGACATTCGCGCGCGATGCCACGCTGCCGGTGCTGTTCGACGGCGGACGGATGAACCTCGGGACCGTGATCGCGCTGGTGGTGGTGGCCGTGGCCGCGGTGGTGATGGCGCGCACGCTCAAGGGCTTCGAGATCCGGCTGGTGGGCGAGGCGCCGCGCGCCGCCCGCTTCGCCGGGTTCTCGGACACGCGACTGACGATCACGGTCTTTGCCGTCTCGGGTGCGCTGGCGGGGCTCGCGGGTGTGATGGAGGCCGCAGGCACGGTGCGGCAACTCCTCCCCGGGTTTTCGCCGGGCTACGGTTTCACCGCGATCATCGTGGCGTTTCTGGGCCGGCTGAACCCGGTGGGCTGCCTGATCGCGGGGGTGTTCATCGCCATCACCTTCATCGGCGGCGAGAATGCACAGATCATCCTGCGGCTGCCGCGGGACATGACGCTGGTGTTCCAGGGGCTGCTCCTCTTCTACATCCTCGCCTGCGACACGCTGATCCTCTATCGGCTGCGGCCCTCGCCACGGAGGGCGGCGGCATGACGCTGGCGACCGCGATCCTGCTCACCGTCATCACCGCCGCGACGCCCTTGCTGATCGCGGCCATCGGCGAGCTGGTGGTGGAGCGTTCGGGCGTGCTGAACCTCGGGGTCGAGGGGATGATGATCATGGGCGCGGCCACCGGGGTCGCCACCGCCATCGTCACCGGATCGAGCGCGCTGGGCGTGCTGGCGGCGATCGGGGCGGGCATGGCGCTGGCGGCGCTGTTTGCGCTGCTCACCCTGGGGCTGGCGGCGAACCAGGTGGCCTCGGGGCTGGCGCTGACCATCTTCGGGCTGGGGCTGTCGGGGGTGGTCGGCGCCCCCTTCGTGGGCATGCAGCGCGAGGGGATCGGCAAGATCGCCCTGCCGCTCCTGTCCGACATCCCCGTGATCGGGCCGATCCTGTTCCGGCAGGACCCCTTCGTCTATGCCTCCCTTGCGCTGGTGGCGGGGGTGGCGTGGTTCCTGTGGCGGACCAAGGCCGGGCTGACGCTCCGCGCCTGCGGCGAGAACCCGGTGTCGGCGCATGCGCTGGGATACCCCGTGCTGCGCATCCGCCTGTATGCGGTGCTGTTCGGCGGCGCCTGCGCGGGGCTTGCGGGGGCGTATCTGTCGCTGGTGCTGACGCCGTTCTGGACCGCCGGCATGACCGCGGGCCGGGGCTGGATCGCGCTCGCCATCGTCGTCTTCGCCTCCTGGCTGCCGCTGCGGGCGATGCTGGGCGCCTATCTCTTCGGCGGGCTGATCATCCTGCAGCTGCATGCGCAGACCGCCGGCGTGGCGGTGCCGTCGCAGCTGCTCGCCGCGCTGCCCTATCTCATCACCATCCTTGCGCTCACGCTGATCATGGCCGCCCGCCGCGGCGCCGGAGGCGTGGCGCCGGCCGGCCTCGGCCAGCCCTTCACCCCCGACCGATAACAGACCCCGACAGAGGAGAGACCACCCATGCTGACCCGTCGCAACGTCCTGGCCGGTGCCTCGGCGCTGACCGCCTCCACCGCGCTGCCCATGCGCGCCTTCGCCAACGACCCGCTGAACGTGGGCATGGTGCTGATCGGCCCTGTGGGCGACTTCGGCTGGTCGACCATGCATGACCGCGGCCGCCGCCGGATGGAGGATCTGCTGGGCGATGCCGTCACCACCACCCAGGTCGAGGCCGTGGCGCCGCCCGACTTCGACCGCGTGGTCACGCAGCTCGTGCGCGCCAACTGCAAGCTGATCTTCACCACCTCGTTCAGCTACTTCCAGCCGACGCTGCGGATGGCCGAGCAGTTCCCCGAGGTGATGTTCGAGAACGCGACCGGCACCAGTATGCTCGACAACCTCGCCATCTACAACGCGCGCTTCTACGAGGGGCGGTACGTTCAGGGCGTGATCGCGGCGATGAAGTCGCGCACCAAGCAGATCGGCTATGTCGCGGCCTTCCCGGTGCCCGAGGTGATCCACGCCATCAACACGGTGATGCGCGGCGCCTGGTCGGTGGACCCCGAGATGCGCATCCGCGTGGTCTGGGCGAATGCCTGGTTCAACCCGGGGGTCGAGGCCGACGCGGCGCGCGCGCTGATCGACCAGGGCTGCGACGTGCTCTGCCAGCACACCGACAGCCCGGCGCCGCTGCAACTGGCGCAGGAGCGCGGCATCTACGGCTTCGGCCAGGCCAGCGACATGACCCAGTTCGCGCCGAACTCGCACCTGACCTCCTCGATCAACAACTGGGGCGACTACTACGCCTCGCGCGCCCAGGCGGTGATCGACGGCACCTGGGAGCCGACCGACACCTGGGGCGGCCTCGATTCGGGAATGTTCGAGCTCGCGCCCTTCACCAACATGACGCCCGAAGAGGTGGCGGTCGCCGAGAACGTGGTCGCGGGGCTGCGCAGCGGCGAGATCGACCCCTTCGCCGGGCCGATGTACAATCAGGCCGGCGAGCGGGTGATCGGCGAGGGCGAGACCCTGACCGACGACGAGATCCGGGCGATGAACTTCTTCTATCAGGGCATCGACGTGACGATGCCGGGCTGAGGCTCGCGAAGATGTCGGGCCGGCCGGGGCTCCGGCCGGCCCGATCCACCTTGACCCGCGGGCCCGGCCCGTGCCTCTATTCGCCATGGCCAGCAGCAGCGACGGCAAGGTGGGGACGACCCGAAAGGGCCGCCGCAAGGCGGCGCCGCGCCCTCGTGGCACGCGCGATGAGGCGCGTCGCCCGGGTGTGTTGCGCCGACTCCTGGTCTGGAGCCTGCGGGGGGTGGGTGTGACGGTCGTGTTCGTGGTGGCGCTGGTCGCCCTCTTCGGTCAGGTCAACCCGCCGCCGGGCATCTTCATGATGCAGGAGCGCCAGCGCCTGGGCGCGATCGAGCGCGAGTGGGTTCCGATGGAGCGGATCAGCCCGCACATGGCGCGTTCGGCCGTGGCGGCGGAGGATGCGAATTTCTGCCTGCACTGGGGCTTCGACATGGCCGAGCTGCGCCGGGCCATCGATGCCGGCGGCACCCGCGGCGCCTCGACCATCAGCCAGCAGACGGTGAAGAACGTGTTCCTGTGGCACGGCCGCAGCTGGTCGCGCAAGGCGGCCGAGGCGCTGATCACCCCGGTGATGGAGGCGACCTGGAGCAAGCGGCGGATCCTCGAGGTCTATCTCAACGTCGCCGAGTTCGACGCCGGGGTCTTCGGCGTCGAGGCGGCGGCGCGGCACTATTTCGGCACCACCGCCGAACGCCTGTCGGCGCAGCAGTCCGCGCGCCTCGCGGCCATCCTGCCCGACCCCAAGGGGCGGGACGCCGCCCGCCCCTCGGCCTTCGTGCAGCGCCGGGCGGCCGCGATCATGGACGGCGCCGCCACCATCGCCCGCGACGGCCGCGCCGCCTGTTTCGGCGGCTGACGGGGCGGCTGACGGGGCCGCTGACGGGGCGCCTGTCGGCGCCGGGCTCCCCCCACCGCCCCCCGGCAGCGTCGCTCCCACCCACCCACCCCGCGCCGCTGCCGGCGGGCGGCGGGGGGAGCCGCCCGAGGCGTCAGGCGCGGTGCGGGCCTCGGCGGCATTGAAATCCCCCGTCGCTCGCGGCAGGAAGGGGCAGCCCGAAGGAGCCCGCCGGTGCACGCGACCACCCGTCTCTATCACGTCCCGCTCTCGCCCTTCTGCCGCAAGGTGCGGCTGACGCTCGCCGAAAAGCGCATCGAGGTCGAACTGCTCGAGGAGCGCTACTGGGAACGGGGGCCGGATTTCCTCCGCCGCAACCCGGCCGGCAAGGTTCCGGTGATGCGGCACGCCGGCCGCGTGCTGTCGGAAAGCCAGGCGATCTGCGAGTATCTTGACGAAACGGTACCGACACCGCCGCTGATGCCCCGCGACGCGCTCGCGCGCTACGAGGTGCGGCGCCTGTGCGGCTGGTTCGACGACAAGTTCCACGCCGAGGTGACGGCGAAGCTGGTGCACGAGCGGGTGACCAAGAAGATCACAGGCGACGGATACCCGGATTCGAAGAACGTCAAGGCCGGCGCGCAGGCGATCCGCTATCACATGGACTATCTGTCCTGGCTGCTGGATCAGCGGCGCTGGCTGGCGGGCGATGCGATGACGCTGGCGGATTTTGCGGCCGCGGCGCATCTGTCCTGTCTCGACTACATCTCGGACGTCGACTGGCCGCGCTGGCCGGTGGTCAAGGACTGGTACGCCAAGATCAAGTCGCGCCCGGCCTTCCGCCCGCTGCTGGCCGATCAGGTCCCGGGCTTTCCGCCACCGCCGCATTACCCCGACCTGGATTTCTGACGCGACGCCCGGCCCGGGGCCCAAAATTCTTGCAAGAATTTTGGCAAGAACCTTTCTCAAGGTTCTTGTGGCGCGCCGTCGGAGCGGCAGCGCTCAGCTGGTGAACTCGGCCCTCGCATAGCCCTGCAGATACAGCGCCGCCGTCAGATCGCCGTGGTTCACCCGCAGACGGCATTCGGCCGCCACCACCGGCTTTGCATGCAGCGCCACGCCCATGCCGGCGCGTCCCAGCATGCCGAGATCGTTCGCGCCGTCGCCGATCGCCAGCACCTCGGCCGACGTGATCCCCAGCCGGGCGCAGATCTCCTCAAGCGTCGCCACCTTTGCCTCGCGCCCGAGGATCGGCTCGGCCACCGTCCCGGCCAGGCGCCCGCCCTCGACCTCCAGCAGGTTGGCCCGGTGTTCGTGGAACCCCAGCGCCGCGGCCACCTTTTCGGTAAAGGCGGTGAAGCCCCCCGACACCAGCACGCAATGCGCGCCCTGTGCCCGCATCGTCGCCACCAGCACCCGCCCGCCCGGGGTGAAGCGGATGCGCTCGGCCATCACCCGGTCGATCACGCCGGCGTCGAGGCCGCGCAGCAGGGCCACGCGCGCGCGCAGCGCCCCCTCGAACTCCAGCTCGCCGTTCATCGCCCGGGCCGTGATCGCCGCCACCTCCGCACCGATCCCCGCCACCGCGGCCAGCTCGTCGATGCACTCCTGCCGGATCATGGTCGAGTCCATGTCCGCAAGCAGCAGCCGCTTTCGCCGCCCCGCCGCAGGCTGCACCGCGAGGTCGATCCCGCGCGTCTGCAGCACCGCCCAGCGCTCCCACAGATCGGCCGGTTCGGCCGCCAGCGGCACCTCCGCCGCCTCGTCCGGGGCGAGCCAGCGCACCGGCCCGCCGCCCCAGTCGGCAGCCAGCGCCGCGACGGTCTCCGCGTCCAGACAGGGGCGGGCGGGATCGGTCAGCAGGGTGGCGACGTACATGCGGGGCTCGCGGGGCAGGGGCACTCGATGTGTCGCGCCTCTAGCCCGAAATCTCCGCTTGCGCCAGAGCCCGGCCGGCCGTAATGCCGACGGCGGGACACCCCTCCCCACCGAGGGGCGCATATCTGGAAGGATACCATGACCGACCCCGTCAAACCGGCCGCGCGGCCGGCAAACCCACGTTTTTCGTCCGGCCCCTGTGCCAAACCCCCCGCCTTTGCGCTCGACCGCCTCGCCGGTGCGCCTCTGGGCCGCTCGCATCGCGCCGCCGTGGGCAAGGCGAAGCTCGCCGCCGCCATCGAGGGCACGCGCGAGATCCTGGGCGTTCCGGCCGACCATCGCATCGCCATCGTGCCCGCCTCGGACACCGGCGCCTACGAGATGGCCATGTGGACGATGCTCGGCGCCCGGCCCGTCGAGATGCTGGCCTGGGAGAGCTTCGGCGCCGGCTGGGTCACCGATGCCGTCAAGCAGCTCAAGCTCGACGCCACCGTGCGCGAGGCCCCCTACGGCCGGCTGCCCGACCTCGCGGCCGTCGACTGGGACGCCGACGTCTGCTTCACCTGGAACGGCACCACCTCGGGCGTGCGCCTGCCCTCGGGTGAGGTCATCCCGCAGGGCCGCGCCGGCCTCACCCTCTGCGACGCTACCTCGGCCGCCTTCGCGATGGACCTGCCCTGGGACAGGCTCGACGTCACCACCTTCTCCTGGCAGAAGGTGCTGGGCGGCGAGGCGGCCCACGGCATGCTCATCCTGTCCCCCCGCGCGGTCGAGCGGCTCGAAAGCTACACGCCCGCATGGCCGCTGCCCAAGATCTTCCGCCTGACCAAGGGCGGCAGGCTGATCGAGGGCATCTTCAAGGGCGAGACGATCAACACCCCCTCCATGCTCTGCGTCGAGGACTATCTCCTCGCCCTCGACTGGGCCCGCTCCATCGGCGGCCTGCCCGCGCTGATCGCCCGGGCCGAGGCCAACGCCGCCGCCATCGCCCGCTTCACCGCCGCCAACGACTGGATCGCCAACCTCGCCGAGGATCCGGCCACGGCCTCCACCACCTCCGTCTGCCTCAGGTTCACCGACCCGGCCATCCGCGACGGCGCCGCCTTCGCCAAGGCGGTCGCGAAACGGCTGGAGGCCGAAGGTGTCGCCTTCGACATAGGCAGTTATCGCGACGCCCCCCCGGGCCTGCGCATCTGGTGCGGCTCGACGGTGGAGACCGCCGACATCGAGGCGCTGCTGCCCTGGATCGACTGGGCATATCGCACCGAACGCGCGGCGCAGTCCGTTCAGGCCTGACCCTCCCTTTTTTCTTTCCTCAAATACCCTCGGGGGGAGGCTCGCGCAGCGAGACGGGGGGCTGAAAGTCCCCCTGACCCCGCCGCCACCAGCCCCCCCGCCAGCACAGGAGCCCGCCATGGCCCCCCGCGTCCTCGTCTCCGACGCCCTCTCCGAAACCGCCGTGCAGATCTTTCGCGACCGCGGCATCGACGTCACCTTCGACCCCTCCCTCGGCAAGGACAAGGAGCGCCTCGCCCAGGTCATCGGCGACTATGACGGCCTCGCCATCCGCTCGGCCACCAAGGTCACCGACAAGCTGCTGGCCGCCGCGCCCCGGCTCAAGGTCGTGGGCCGCGCCGGCATCGGCGTGGACAACGTCGACATCGCCGCCGCCTCGCGCCGCGGCGTGATCGTCATGAACACCCCCTTCGGCAACTCGATCACCACCGCCGAACACGCCATCGCGCTGATGATGGCGCTGGCGCGCCAGATCCCCGAGGCCAATGCCTCCACCCATGCCGGCAAATGGGAGAAGAACCGCTTCATGGGGGTGGAGCTGACCGCCAAGACGCTGGGCATCATCGGCTGCGGCAACATCGGCTCCATCGTCGCCGAGCGCGCGCATGGGCTGAAGATGAAGGTCATCGCCTATGACCCCTTCCTGTCCGAGGAACGCGCGCTGAAGCTGGGCGTGGCCAAGCTGGAGCTCGACGAGCTCCTGGCCCGGGCGGATGTCATCTCGCTGCATGTGCCCCTGACGGACAAGACCCGCAGCGTGCTCTCGGCCGAGGCGCTGGCGCGGACGAAGCCCGGCGTGCGCATCGTCAACTGCGCCCGCGGCGGGCTGATCGACGAGGCAGCCCTGGCCGAGGCGATCCGCTCGGGCCATGTCGCCGGCGCCGCCCTCGACGTCTTCGCCGTGGAACCCGCGACCGAAAGCCCGCTCTTCGGCCTGCCCAATGTGGTCTGCACGCCGCATCTCGGCGCCTCCACCACCGAGGCGCAGGAGAACGTGGCGCTGCAGGTCGCCGAGCAGATGGCCGACTATCTCCTCGACGGGGCGGTGCAGAACGCGCTGAACATGCCGTCGGTGACGGCGGAGGAGGCCGCGGTGATGGGGCCATGGCTGAAGCTTGCCGGCCACCTCGGCGCCTTCATCGGCCAGATGACGGACGAGGCGATCACGGCGATCAACGTGCTGTGTGACGGGGTGGCCTCGGAGATGAACCTCGCCGCGCTCGACTGTGCGGTGATCGCGGGGGTCTTGCGGGCTGCGAACCCCGACATCAACATGGTCTCGGCCCCGGTGGTGGCGCGCGAACGCGGCATCCAGCTCTCGACCACGCGGCAGGAGAAGTCGGGCGTCTTCGACGGCTACATCAAGATCACGGTGGTGACGGACCGGCGCGAGCGGGCGCTGGCCGGGACGGTGTTTTCCGACGGCAAGCCGCGCTTCATCCAGATCAAGGGCATCAACATCGACGCCGAGGTGGCGCCGCACATGCTCTACACCACCAACCGCGACGTGCCGGGGGTGATCGGCATCCTCGGCGCCACGCTGGGCAAGCACGGGATGAACATCGCCAACTTCACGCTGGGCCGCACCGGGCCGGGAGAGGACGCCATCGCGATCCTGCATCTCGACGAGACCCCGCCCGAGGCGGTGCTGGCCGAGCTGCGCGCCACCGGCGTCTTCCGTCAGGTGCGCCCCCTCGAGTTCGCGGTGAGCTGACCCCCGGGGCGGGGCGAGGCCGGGCGCGCCCCGGCGCCGTCGCTCCCACCCGTCGCCGGGGCGCTCGAACCCGTGGCGCGCCCCCGCGACCCCCGCGCCGCCGCCGCGGCGCGCCCGGCCGCGCCCCGCCCCGGGGGGCGGGCGGGATCTGCGCGGGCGGGACTCGACCCGGGCGGCCGGGCTGCTATGCTGCCCTGCCTGTCTTTCGGGAGTGCCGCGATGACCGACTCCGCCCCAGCCGCGGGCCAACACTGGGACCCGGCCGCCTATGCCGCCAATGCGGGTTTCGTGCCAGCCCTCGGGGCGCCGGTGCTGGCCTTGCTGGCGCCGGTGCCGGGGGAGCGCATCCTCGATCTGGGCTGCGGCGACGGGGTGCTGACCGAGCGGCTGGCGGCCTCGGGGGCCGAGGTCACCGGGCTCGACCCCGACCCGCGCCAGGCCGCCGCCGCCCGTGCCCGCGGCCTGCGCGTGCTGGAGCAGGACGCCCACGACCCCTTCGGCGAGGGCGCGTATGACGCCGTGTTCTCCAACGCCGCGCTGCACTGGATGCGGGCGCCCGAGACGGTGCTGGCCAACATCGCCCGCGCCCTCCGCCCCGGCGGCCGGCTGGTGGCCGAGCAGGGCGGCTTCGGCAACATCGCGAGCATCGTGGTGGCGCTGCAGGCCGCGCTGGAGGCCGCGGGTCTGCGCGCCCCGGACCCGTTTCCCTGGGACTATCCCTCGCCCGCGACCCAGACCGCCCGGCTGGAGCGGCTCGGCTTCGAGGTGCTGGAGATGGCGCTGATCCCGCGTCCCACCCCGTTGCCGACCGGGATGGCGGGCTGGCTCGCGACCTTCGGCGACCCGGTGCTGGGCGGGCTTGACGCGCCGACGCGTGCCGCCGTCACCGCCGATGTCCTGCGCCGCCTCGCCCCGCTCCATGACCCGGCCGAGGGCTGGGTGGCCGACTACGTCCGCCTGCGCTTCGCCGCCCGGCTGAGGGCCTGACGGCGCACGGCCCCTCCCCTCTTCATCTTTCCTCAAATATCCTCGGGGGGGCCTCCCGGAGGGAGGCGGGGGGCAGACAGCCCCCCTCCCACGCCCGCCGCGAGAGATCCCGCCTGGGCGTCGCGTCAGTCCACCCAGCCCTTCAGATTGTCGTCGATCACCGCGCAGAGCGCCGCGATATGCGCCTCATCCGCGTTCAGGCAGGGGATATAGGTGAACTTCTCGCCCCCCGCCTCCTCGAAGGCCTCGTGGATCTCCTCGTTGATCTCCTCGAGCGTCTCGATGCAGTCGGCCGAAAACGCCGGTGCGATCACCGCGATCCGCTTCACCCCGGTTTCGGCCAGCCGCGCGACCTCCTCGACCGTGTAGGGCTTCAGCCATTCCTCGGGGCCGAACCGCGACTGGAAGGTCGTGACGATCTTCTCCTCCGGCCAGCCCAGCCGCTCGCGCAACAGCCGCGAGGTCTTCTGGCACTGGCAGTGATAGGGGTCGCCCTCCATCAGATAGCGCTTGGGCACGCCGTGATAGGACGCGACCAGCACCTCGGGGGGCTCCCCGGCCGCGGCCCAGGCACGCTCGACCGACTGCGCCAGCGCCTCGATGAAGGCGGGGTGCTCGTAATAGGCGGGCACCGTGCGCACGCTGGGCTGCCACTTCTCGGCCTGCAGCGCGCGAAAGAACTGGTCGCAGGCCGTGGCCGTGGTGGCGCCGGCGTATTGCGGATAGAGCGGGAAGAACAGGATCTTCTCGCAGCCCGCCGCCACCATGGCCTTCACCTTCGACGGGGTGGAGGGGTTGCCGTAGCGCATGCAGAAATCGACCATCACCCGGTCGCCGTACTGCGCGTGCATCTGCGCCCGGATCGCGGCGACCTGCTCCCTGGTGATGGTCATCAGCGGGCTCTCGCCCTTGTCCTCGTTCCAGATCGACCTGTAGGCCGCGCCGGAGGAGAACGGCCGCTTCGACAGCACCACCAGTTGCAGGATCGGCTGCCAGAGCCAGGGCGAATAGTCGATCACCCGGCGGTCCGAGAGGAACTCGTTGAGATAGCGCCGCATCGACCAGTAGTCGTAATTGTCCGGCGTGCCGAGGTTGGCGATGAGGATGCCGATCCTCGCGGTGGGCACCGCCGGGTGGTCGGCGGGGGCATGCGGCAGCCGGCGGGCGCCGGCCACGGCGCCGGTGACGGGGCACACGGCCGGCGAGGCCTGCGCGGGCGGCTGGGGGGTAGGCTGCGGGGCGGCGCCCTCGGCGGTCGGCGTCTCGGGGAGGGGGGCGCGGCCCGTGGCTTCGGCGAGGGAGCCGCCCGATTTCTGGTCGAGCATCGGGGTTTCCTGTTCTGGCTGCGGCGGCGTATGCGGGGTCTGCACGGACATATAGCCTTTTGCCGCGGGGTCAATCGCGGCGGGGAAACGGTGTGGGTTCGGGCAGCGGCATTTCGCGCGCGCCCAGCGCCTCGGCCAGTCGGGTCTGCGCCGAGCCCGGCCGCAGCGGCTGTGGCTGCTCCGGGTGCGGCGCCCAGCCGGTCAGGAAGATCAGCTCGAACCGCGCCGCGACGCGCCCGTCCGGGGCGGGGCAGGCCGCGGCATAGGCCTGCGCGGCCGCCTCGAACAGCCCTCGCGGCGTCGGCCGGCGGTGCCGTGCGGCCAGCGCATTGCCCTCGCCCATGGCGCGGACATCGCGCATCAGCGCCCAGGCGTCGGCATAGCTGACCTCCAGCGCCAGCGAATCGGCCACCGGCAGCGCCAGCCCCGCCCGTTGCAGCAGCGCGCCCAGGTCGCGGATCTCGGCCATGGGCAGCACCCGCGGCGAAAGGCCGCCCGTGAGCGCCGCCTCGGCCTCGGCGAGGCAGGCGCGCAGCGCCGCCAGCGTCCGCCCGCCCGGCGCCACCGCCAGCATCAGGCCATCGGGCGCCAGCGCGCGGCGGGCCTGGATCAGCTGTCCCAGCGGGTCGCAGGCCCAGTGCAGCGCCATCGCGTGCACGACGAGGTCATGCGCGCCCGGCTCCAGAGCCAGCACCGGATCGTCCGCCACGATCCGCGCCCCCCCGGGCGCATCGGGGAAGAGATCGGCGCCCAGCCCGGCCCAGAGCGCGGGCCAGCCCGTGACCACGGCGGGGCGCGTAAAGGTTCTGTTAACCTCGGCGAGCCTTTCCTTGATCTCGGCCGCGGCCTCGCGGTGGAGGAAGTCGGCCGGCGGGCCGAAGCCGCCGCGGACGGCGCGGGCGCGGAACCGGCCGAGCGCGGTGCGGTCGGTCAGGCGCGGCGCCTCGGGTCCGGTCTGATCGGGGGGCTGGGGTGTCATGGCGTTCGGTGCCTCGGTGCCGTGCGGTCATCAGGGTAGGGGGCGGGGATGGGATTGCAACGCGTGCTGCGGCTTCTCTATCCGCCGCAATGCCTGGCCTGCGAGGCGCGGGTGGAGACCGAGCATGCGCTCTGCCCGGCCTGCTGGCGCGACACGCCGTTCATTCGCGGCTGCGTCTGCGACGCCTGCGGCGTGCCGCTGCCGGGCGAGGAGGCGGCGCCGGACGGGACGCCGGCGCATTGCGACGAGTGCCTGCGGCTGGCGCGCCCGTGGCAGCGGGGGCGGGCGGCGATGCTCTATGACGGGGCGGCGCGGCGGCTGGTGCTGGGGCTGAAATACGCCGACCGGCTGGACATCGCCCCGGCTTGCGGGCGCTGGATGGCGGCGGCAGCGGCGCCGATCCTGCGGCCCGCCGCGCTGATCGCGCCGGTGCCGCTGCACTGGAGCCGGCTGGTGCGGCGGCGTTACAACCAGTCGGCGGTGCTGGCGCGGGCGCTGGCGGCCGAGACCGGGCTCGAGGTCTGTCCCGACCTCCTGGTGCGGCGTCGGCGCACGCCCAGCCAGGAGGGGCGCGACCTGACCGCGCGGTTTCTGAACATGGAGGAGGCGGTGGGGCTGCATCCGCGCCGCGGCGGCCGGATCGAGGGGCGGTCGGTGCTGCTGGTCGACGATGTGATGACCTCGGGGGCGACGCTGGCGGCGGCGGCGGATGCCTGTCTTGCCGGTGGGGCGGCCGAGGTGGATGTGGCGGTGCTGGCGCGGGTGGCCAAGGCGCGCTGAGCGCTGCCGGCGTCGGCACGCCGCAGGCAGGCGCACCCCACCCACCCACCCGTGCGCCTGCCTGCGGCGTGCCGACGCCGGTGGGGCATGGGGTGGGGCCTTCGGGTCGGGGGGAGCGGGGCGGTATTTCCCTTTCGGCCGCGGCCGGTGTAGACCCGTCGCATCCCTTCGCAGGAGAGGCCGCGATGCCGTCCGTGGAAATCTACACCTCGCCGCTCTGCGGCTATTGCCATGCCGCCAAGCGGCTGTTGCGCGACAAGGGCGTCGCCTTTGCCGAGATCGACCTTGCGCGCGAGCCCGGCCGGCGGGCCGAGATGCTGGCGCGTTCCGCCGGCCGCCACACCGTGCCGCAGATCTTTGTGGGCAGCGTCCATGTGGGGGGCTGCGACGACCTCTACGCGCTGGACCGCGCCGGCAGGCTCGACGCGCTGCTGGGGGAGGGCTGATGCAGGAGGGGGCAATCCTCGCGGGGCTGTTGCAGCTGTCGGTCTCGGACGACCCGGAGGCCAACCTGGCCGAGACGCTGGCGCTGTTCGGGCGGGCGGTGGCCGGCGGCGCGGGCTTCGTGCTGACGCCGGAGGTGACGAACTGCCTGTCGTCGAGCCGCAGCCACCAGCACGAGGTGTTGCGCCATGAGGCCGAGGACCCCACCCTCGCGGCCCTGCGCGAGGCGGCGGCGCGGCACGGGGTGTGGCTTCTGATCGGCTCGCTCGCGCTGAAGACCGGCGATGCCGACGGCCGGCTGGCCAACCGCTCGTTCCTGATCGACCCCTCGGGCGGGATCGTCGCGCGCTACGACAAGATCCACATGTTCGACGTGAACGTGAGCGAGACCGAGACCTACCGCGAGTCCGAGGGGTTCCGCCCCGGCGACCGGGCGGTGCTGGCCGAGACGCCCTTTGCGCGGATCGGCATGACGGTGTGCTATGACGTCCGCTTTCCCCATCTCTATCGCGCGCTGGCGCAGGCGGGGGCCGAGGTGCTGACGGTGCCGGCGGCGTTCTCGCCGGTCACCGGGGCCGCGCATTGGGAGAGCCTGCTGCGTGCCCGCGCCATCGAGTGCGGCGCCTGGGTCCTGGCGCCGGCGCAGACCGGCGAGCATGCCGGCCGCCGGGGCCGTCCCCGGCGCACCCATGGCCACAGCCTGGTGGTGGCGCCATGGGGCGAGGTTGTGGCCGATGCGGGCACCGAGCCCGGCGTGATCCTGGCGCCGATCGACCGGGCCGCGGCGGCCGAGGCGCGGCGGCGGGTGCCCTCGCTGGGCCACGACCGGCCCTTTGCGCCGCCCCGCGCCCCGCAGGCATGACGGAGCGGCCCGAGGACCTCGCGGCGGCGCTGTTCAGCGAGCTCTTCATGGCCGACCAGCTGGCGCGCAACCGCATCGGGCGGGCCCTGCCCAAGGGGATGGAGCTGTCGCATTTCGGGGTGCTGAACCTTTTGGCCCGCACCGGTGACGAGCGCACGCCGGCGCAGCTGGCGCGGGCCTTTCACGTCACCCGCGGGGCCATGACCAACACGCTGTCGCGGCTGGAATGGGCCGGGCACATCCATATCCGCCCCGACTGGGACGATGCGCGGCGCAAGTTCGTGTCGATCTCACCGGCCGGGCGGCTCGCGCGCGACGCGGCGCTGGCCTCGATCACGCCGCTGATCGCCGAGGCGGTGGCCGAGCTGGGCGCCGAGCGGGTGCGCGCCGTCCTGCCGGTGCTGCGGGCGCTGCGGGCACGGTTCGAGCCGGAGGAGTGAGGCGGGGTCGGGCCTGCCCGCCGCCTTCCTCCCGTTCCCGCGGTGCGGGGGGGCGCGAGCGGGTCCCTCCGACCAACGCAGCCGCACGGGGGGGCTGGCGGGCCCATGGCCACGCCGGGGCCTTTCCCCGCACCGCCCGCCACAGCTCGGGGCCCGCCTCCCGACCCTCCCGACGGGGCACGCCCCCGGCCCCCGCGTCCGAAGGCGGGCCCGCGCCCTTCGGCCCCCACGCAGCCGGACCGTTGCGCCGCCGCGCCCGCTCGCCTACATCTCGGCCATGACGCTGCGCCCGATTCTCATCCATCCCGACCCCCGGCTCAAGACCGTCTGCACGCCGGTCGAGGCCGTGGACGACCCCCTGCGCCGGCTGGCCGAGGACATGCTCGCCACCATGTACGACGCCCCCGGGGTGGGCCTCGCCGCGCCGCAGATCGGCGTGCTCAAGCGCATCATCGTGATGGACTGCAACAAGCCGCCCGAGGATGCGCCGCGCCCGCTGGTCATGGTCAACCCCGAGATCGTCTGGGAGTCCGCCGACCGCGTCATGGCCGAGGAGGGGTGCCTGTCGCTGCCCGACGAATACGCCCCCGTCGAACGCTCGGCCGAGGTGCGCCTGCGCTGGACCGACCTCGACGGTGCTGCGCAGGAAGAGACGTTTCAGGGCCTCTGGGCCGTCTGCGCGCAGCACGAGATCGACCACCTGAACGGTGTGCTTTTCATCGACCATCTCGGCTTCATGAAGCGGCAGATGATCACCCGCCGCATGACCAAGCTCAAGCGCGAGCGCGCGCGCGCCGGGGCGTGACCGGCGCCGCCGTGCCGGGGCAGGGGGCGCCCTCCGGACCGGGACGGGCTGCGGCGACGGAGCACCGGCCGTTCCTGCGCTGGCCCGACCGCCGCCTCGCCACCGCCGCCAGCCCGGTGGCCGGGGTCGACGCGACCGTCCGCGCCCTGTGGGACGAGATGATCCGCGCGATGGAGGCGATGCCGGGGGTGGGCCTCGCCGCCCCGCAACTGGGCGTGATGCTGCGCCTTGCCGTCGTCGATGCCTCGGCCGGGCGCGGTCAGGCGCTGCGGCTGGCCAACCCCGAGATCCTCGCCGTCTCTGCCGAGACCCGGCGCGAGACCGAGGGCAGCCCCAACCTCCCCGGCGTCTGGGCCGAGGTCGAGCGCCCCGCCGAGGTCACCCTGCGCTATCTGGACGAGACCGGCGCCACGGTGGAGCGCCGCCTCACCGGCCTCTGGGCCACCAGCGTGCAGCACCAGATCGACCACCTGGAGGGGCGGATGTTCTTCGACCGGCTGAAACCGGTAAGGCGTCGGATGCTGCTGGCGCGGGCGGCGAAGCAGGGGAGGCGGGCATGAGGGTGGTGTTCATGGGCTCGCCCGCCTTCGCCGTCCCGGCGCTGGAGGCGGTGGCGGCGGCGCATGAGGTGGCGGCGGTCTATGCCCAGCCGCCGCGGCCGGCGGGACGGGGGCAGCGGCCGCGCCCCTCGGCGGTGCAGGCGCGGGCCGAGGCGCTGGGCCTTTCCGTCCGCACGCCGGCCCGGCTGCGCGACCCGCAGGCGCAGGCGGAGTTTGCCGCGCTGGGGGCGGATGTGGCGGTGGTGGCGGCCTATGGGCTGATCCTGCCGCCCGTGGTGCTGGAGGCGCCGCGGCTGGGCTGTCTGAACATCCACGCCTCGCTGCTGCCGCGCTGGCGGGGGGCGGCGCCGATCCACCGGGCGGTGCTGGCGGGCGACGCCGAGACCGGCATCTGCATCATGCGGATGGAGCCGGGGCTCGACACCGGCCCGGTGCTGATGTCCGAGGCGACGCCGATCGGCCCCGAGGACACCACCGGCGACCTGCACGACCGCCTCGCGGAGATGGGCGCGCGGTTGATCGTGCAGGCACTTGCGGGGCTGGAAGGGCTCGTGCCCCGGCCGCAGCCCGACGCGGGCGTGACCTATGCCGCCAAGATCGACAAGGCCGAGGCCCGCATCGACTGGACCCGCCCCGCGGCCGAGGTCGACCGCCACATCCGCGGCCTCTCGCCCTTTCCGGGCGCCTGGTGCCTCGCGGCGGGCGAACGGCTCAAGCTCCTGCGCGCGCGGCTGGCCGAGGGCGAGGGCGCCCCGGGCGAGATCCTGAGCGCCGACGACGGCCTCGTCGTGGCCTGCGGCTCGGGCGCCGTCGCGGTGCTCGAGGCCCAGCGCCAGGGCCGCCGCCCCCTGACCGCCGCCGAGCTGCTCCGCGGCCTCGACCTCGCCCCCGGTGCCCGGCTGGACTGACCACCCGCCA
>Ga0213835_100301_pt1 | contig 54961 bp, 47 predicted proteins | sample SWPATP01_FD_160576 | JGI IMG/M metagenome (GOLD analysis project Ga0213835, IMG submission 160576) | Coastal seawater microbial communities from Marineland, Florida, United States - SWPA TP0 #1 | ecosystem: Environmental > Aquatic > Marine > Coastal | place: USA: Florida | collected 2016-08-05
GGGTGCAGCGGGAACAATCTCCCGCTTCGATGGCAGCTGTTTCTTTTTCATGTAAAAATCCTTCCGGGGCATATTGTCCCCTATTTGGATGTCCATGAAAACCGGACTACCTCAACCTGACCCCAGCCGTTAGAATAGGCGGATCGACACTTCTGCAACGTCCCCACGTTTAACGCCATGCTTTTCCGGTCAAATCGCGTTCTCTCTCTTTCACTTGCCCTTGGCGCCCTTGTCGTGGGTACGATCGGCCCTGCGCGCGATAGCAATGCCCAGGTGAACGACGACCTGAGGGTGAACGTCACGCGCGCGGGCGATGTCGTCAGGGTCAAGGCGGAGTTTGTCGTGGCGGTCAGCGCCCCACAAGCGTTCGCGGTCCTCACCGACTACGATCATATGCGCGCGTTTTTGCCCGGTGTGGTGGAGAGCAAGGTGATCGAGCGGGCACCGGAGCGGCTGGTGGTGTCACAGTCGGTGCGCATGAAGGTGGGCTTTTTGTCGGTACCGCTCGATTCCGTGCGCCAGGTCGAGCTGACGCCGCCGTTCAAGCTGGTGTCGCGCGCGCTGTCGGGCACGGTCAGCAAGGCGGAAGTGACGACGACCTTGTCGGAAGCGCAAGGAAAGACCGTGGTGACCTACCAGAGCGAGGCGACAATGAACCGCTGGCTACCGGCCGGCCTCGGGACCAGTCTCATTAGTGCCCACGTGCGAGAGCAACTCACGCACATGCGCGCGGAAATGGTGCGCCGGCACGACCGGGCCAGGCCCGACCTGTAGCCACGGCCTCCACATCGACAAGCGCGCACGCCCTGCCGCTGCTACTCGATCGTAAACGCGAATCGCACATCGATTTTCGCTTCCGGCGGTAGTCCGGAGGGCTGCGGATAGCGGGCCAGCGCGCGGTTGGCAACCTCGCCCAAGGTCTTTTCGAAGACACTGGTCACTTGCTTGGTGCGGCGGTCGCCCAGGGTGTCGCCATCGACCCAGCCGAGCAGCGCATACTCGCGCGCCTCGCCGCGCTTGACCTCGATCCGGGCCAGGCCCGGGAAGAAGCGCAGGTCGACATCGCCGCCCAGCTGGTGGGCAACGCCCATCCTCGGGTATTTCAGCTCGGCCGTCACGGTGGACATGACGCCGACAATGTAATTGCATCCGTTCAGGCGGTAGGGTTTCCAGGTGTTCAGCTCGGCGACGAATCGGTCCGGATCGTCCGCGGCCTCCTTGCTGACGGTACAGAATGGCGAATCGAAGCTGCGTCCGAGCCGCCCCCACCAGAGCGCGGCGGCGATATCCGGGCCATTCGCTGGATCGGCAAAACCGGCCGCGAGGCGTTCCGCCGCTTCCGTCAGCCCGCCCTCGTACGCGCTCGAGTAGAACGACACCGCCTTCGACCAGTCGCGTTTCACGCACACGCCGTGTTCGTACATCGTCCCGGCCAGCAGCGCGACTTTCGGCACGTCCTTGCTCAGCCATGTCTTGAGCCGATCGACGGCCGAGGCGCAATTGCGCGCCTCGATCCAGACCTTGACCTCGCGCACGGCCGCATCCCCGACCTTGTCCTGGGCCGGATCGTCGGCCGCACCGGCAGTCGCGGGTGCCGTTGCCATGCCGATGGAGAGGAGCAGGCCGGCAAAATAGGTAGAGACGTTCATAGTGGTCCTTGGGGTCAAGGCAGGGCGCTGCCTGCACTTAGCAATTTCACATGATTATACCGAAGATCGTTGCCACCAGGGAACGGAGAAGGCAGCACGGCCGGTGCTTATTCCGCCAGCCGCCGCTGCCGCTCTTCGCGCGGCGTATTCCCGAACAGCGCCCCGAACGCCGTCGAAAAGTGCGACCCCGACGAGAACCCGCACATCAAGCCCACCTGCACGATCGAATTATTCGTATCGATCAGCAGCTGACGCGCCCGTTGCAGGCGTAGCTCCAGGTAATAGCGCGAAGGCAGGCTGCCGAGGTATTGTTTGAACAGCCGCTCCAGCTGCCGCCGCGACACCCCGGCCAGCTGGGCGATCTCGTCGGTCGAGAGCGGCTCTTCGATATTCGCTTCCATCAAGGTGACCGCTTCGGTCAGCTTCGGCTGCAAGGTGCCGAAGCGCGCCTGCAAGGCCACGCGCTGGCGCTCTTCCCTGCCGCGCACGCGGTCGACGCAGAGCAGCTCCTTGACGGGCGCCTGGACGTTGGACCCAAAAATGATGTCGATCAGGGTCAGCGCGAAGTCGACGGAGGCGGCGCCGCCGCAGCAGGTCAGGCGGTTGCCGTCGATTTCATAGAGATGGGGCGTGAACACGGCCTGGTCGGCGCGGCTGTCGGCGTCGGCATACAGGGACCAGGGCAGCGCCGTTTTCACGCCATTCAGGGCGCCCGCTTCGGCCAGCCACAGCACGCCGGCGCCGACGCCGCCCCAGAAGGGTGCTGCGCGGCAGCGTTCGACCAGGGCACGGAAGTTGGCGGGCTTCAGGCCGGCTTGCGCTTCGTCGGCGGCCAGCAGCACCAGGTGCCAGTGGCGCTGGGCGTCGCTGGTAAATTTGTCGGGGCTGCGCACGTCCACGTGCAGGCGCTCCGGGCCGAGGATTTTTGCCGCCTGGCGCAGCGGTTGTACCAGGCCCGACCAGGTAAGTGCGTCCGGTTCGCCCGCGTTCACAAGCAGGATGCGCAGCGGCCGTTCCTGCGCCAGGACGGACAGTTCAGGTTGCGGCATCGGTGCGGATCAATAAGGTCATTACGCGGGTCTGGCGCGGGTCGGCGCGCGGCATTCGAAATCCAATGGGTGACAATCATACCGGAGATCAACTGCAGGACTGGAACGCCTCCACGGCAACATCATCCTGATACCAATCCTTGATTTGAATCAGAGCGATTCGGTTTCCTCCAGCCGTACCCGGATCGCATGCCTAGATTGAATCAACGCCGACGGCGCGCTTGGCCGGCCGACGCGGCCCCGTCCAGGTCACCCCAGCAAGGATTTCGTCATGAACCAGTTTCCCAACGACTTTCCGCATGTCCTGACGGGCTTTGGCGGCGACCCTGGCCTGGATCGGGCACAGCATCGGGCGCGCGTCAGGAAATGCCCGGTGATCCTGGTCCATGGCAACGCCTCGAACTCGGTGCATCCCACCTACGGCATGCAAGTCATGCGCGCCTTCCTGAAGCACGCGGATTACCAGGACTGCGAAATCTGGGCCATGGATTACCTGGGCGAGGACAATTCCTCGCACGAATTAATTGGCGTGCACCGCAAGCGCATCGACGCCTTCCGCGATTTCGTCGACCAGGTGCGCGCCTATCTGGGCGCGGAAAAAATCGACTTCATTTCGCACTCGCTCGGCTGCGGCATGGTCAATGCCTACCTGCGCGGGCTGCAGGCGGACGGCCGGTGGAACGGCGAGGACCACCGCTTCGATGTGGCCGGCACCTCCGTCAGCATCGCCGGCGCCACGTATGGCCTGGGGTTCCTGAGCATCGATGAATTCAGGACCGGCAGCAACTTCGAAATCGCCTCGCACCGCTTCGGCGATGTCGCCAGCGATGACACCCCGTTCGGGGAAGGCAGCCAGTCGGAACAGCACGCGCCCTTCGACGCCTGGAAAGTGACGACCACGCTGGACAACGATCAGGTGTGCTATGTCGCCGTCATCGCGCGCGGAGACTTTGTCGACCAGCAGTATCCGGACACGAGCCGGCGCGACGGTGCCGACCTGAACAAGGTGTTCAACGTCGGGCAAGGCGCGGCCGGGCATGAAAAGATCATCAAGGAACAGGCCGTGTTCGACGCGTTCAAGGGCTACCTGAACCGGTATCCACCGGTGCCGCCGATGCGTTTTTCCGTGGACAAGGAAAGCGGCAATTATGGCGCTAACCTGCGGGTGACCGTCACGGTAACGCCGGCAACGGCAAGGATCGGCTATCGGGCCAGGCGCCTGAGCAAGGCGGTGCAGGCCGGCTTTCTGGTCGACACCGTGATGGAAGAAACCGAAGGCGCGCTGTCGGACCAGGCATTCCTGACGCTGGCGCACGAGGGCGCCTGGGAGCTGGCATTCACGGCCGCCAGCGGGGCCATGCTGGAACGCACCTATGGCGTCCAGGTGCTGGTCCCGGAACTGACCATCCTCACCGACAACAGCACCCCCTTCCAGGGCAGCCTGGAAGTCAAGACCATGGCCAGCAAGGGCACGGTGTATTACAGCACCGACAAGACCCACTGGCTGGCGCAGTCCAATCCCACCATCCACGACACCACGACGCTGTATTTCATCGCGATCGATGCCGAGGGCCTGGCTTCTCCCCTTCTTGCGCGGGCCTTCGAGAAACGGGCGGTGCAGTTTGCGAAAGCCTCGCTGAGCGAACACTTCATCGCCGGCCGGCTCGGGCTCGGCGACTACGTCGACCTGACGCTGCAACTGGGCGTGAATGCCGTGATCACCTTATATTTCGTCAATGGCGAATGGGTGCGCGACCCGGACGTGACCGAGCTGGCACTGGCGCCGCCGGCCATCAGCATGTCGGTCGATGGCGGCCGCAAAACCGCGCCCGTCACGCTGGCCGTGGCGGCGCGCCATCCGACCGATTCGGCGCCGACGATTTATTACACGCTCGATGGCTCGCCGCCGACCCCGCAGTCGCACCGCTTTACGTCCTCGGGCCTGCTCCGGCTCGATAGCGCCGGCACCACCACGCTCACTTGCCGCGCCTGCGACGCGGCCGGCAACTGGTCCGATACGGTGACGAAGACCTATGACATGGCATTCGACGACCGGCCGACCCGGATCAGTTGCGACAAGCCGAGCGGCGTGTATGCGGCGGCGCTCGAGCCCGTCATCTCGGCCCCGCGCCGAGCCGGTGCCACGACCCTCGTGTATTACACGGACGACGGCTCCGATCCATCCGATCCGGCCAACCCGCACCGGAAATCCTTCGACGATCAAAAACGGTTGTCGATTCGCGGTAACGGCGCCCACGCCATCGTCTGCTATTCGAAGGACGATGCCGGCCAGGAGGCGTTCGAATCGTTCGGCTGGGAGATCGACGACGACGATTATCCGGAAACGCGTCTGTCTCCTTCGGCGGGCGGCAATTTCGTCGACCAGGTCCGCATCGAACTGACTGTCTCCGAAGCCTGCGCATGGACCCGTTACACGCTCGATGGCAGCGCGCCGTCGGAAACGCATGGCGACACCTACACGGCGCCCATCGTGCTCGACCGCAGCGCACGCCTGTGTTTTCGCTCGTGCAGCCTGGCGGGAAAACTGGAACCGGTGCGCAGCGCCGTGTTTACGGTGGCGCCCCGGCTGGAACACCTGGTGTTCGACAGCGAGGCCCGCCGCACCGGCTACCTGGTGGCGCAGCACGCCCCTGGCCAGGTGACGGTCGGAACGGGGAAGATGCTCAGGATCGGCGCCGTTGCCGGCACCATGGCCGCGCCCGGGGCGTCGGCGGCGCCGCATGGCGACAGCCGCGCGATCCTGCATTTCGACACGGCGTCCCTGCCAGATAACGCGCACATCAGCCGTGCCTTCCTGGAAGTGGCCTTCCATGCCCAGGCGGGCGATCCGTGGGCGGGCGGCAGGCACATCGAAGTGGACGTTCAGCGCGGGCATTTCGGCTTCTCGCGCGCCCTGCACGCGAGCGACTGGGATGCCCGCGCCAGCGCCGCAGGCGTCGCGCGGATCGCGCCATTCTCGCTCGGGGCCGGCCACTCCACCGATTTTTCGCGCGCCGGACTGGAGGCCATCAACCGGACCGGGGTAACCCAATGCCGCTTGAGGATGACGCCGCATGTCGACGGGAAGGCCGGCGCCTGCCTCATGCTCGAGGGTGGAACGCGGGCCCGCCTGCACGTCATCCTGGCCGCGCCGGAAGAGAGCTACTCGGGGGCCAGCGCGGCGGCGGGCCGGCGTTCGGAATTCCATTGACTGACGATCATCCCCGCGATCAGCAGCAAGCCACCCAGCCAGCCGCGCGCCGTCATGGCCTCGCCCAGCCACCAGTAGGCGAAGAAGGCGGCCGCCGCCGGCTCGAAGGCATAGACGACGGCCGCCTCGTTGGCCGTGGTGCGCGCCTGGCCCCAGACTTGCAGCGAGATGATGGCGGCGGTGGCGACCACGCCCAGGTAGGCGAAGTTCCAGCCGTGGTCACCGATGCCGGTCATCACGTCGCCCAGCCAGGCGGCGCGCTGGGTTGCTTCGTCCGGCACCTCCCGCGCCAGCAGCCACAACAAGGCGCAGAGGGCGACGGTGCTGATCTGGGCCGCGGTAACGCTGAGCAGGCGCGTGGCGCGGCGGGTGCGTACTTCCATCACCTTGATGTAGACGCCGAAGCACAGCGCGCTCATCAGCGCGAGCGAATCGCCGCGGCCCCAGGCGCCGCCATCCCAGCACAGCGCGGCCAGGCCGGCGATCGACATGACGAGGGCCAGCACGATACGGCGCTCGGGCAGTTTCCCCGACAGCAGGCCGAGCAGCGGCACCACCAGGACGTTCAGGCCGCAAATAAAGGCGTTGCGGTTCGAGCTGGTCAGGGCCAGGCCCTCGACCTGGAACACGAAGCAGAAAAACAGCAAGCCGCCCAGCAGCGCGCCGGAGCGCAGGTCACCGGCCTTGGCGCGCCACAGGAAGGGAGACAGCAGCACGGCGGCCAGCGCGAAGCGCACCAGGATGATCCAGAGCGCCGAGAAGTGGCCGGTCAGGTCTTTCATGGCGGGGAAGGTCGTGCCCCAGACCAGGGTGACGAGCAGCAGGGCGAGGATGCCGTGGAGATGACGGGGCATGATGGGATCGGCAAAAACGCGTATGGTACCCGCCTCGTCCATAAAAGGCGAAGCGTGGGCGAGTAAAGCTTCTGGGACGGCTATAATTCCGAGTCATGGGGGAACGATATCTAAAGAGCGTCCGCTTGCTGGCCGAATGCCTGCAAGGCTTCGAGCGGTATTCGGGCGAAACGGTGCGCCAGTACGGCTTGACGCATGCGCAATTCGACATCATCGCCACGCTCGGCAATACGGACGGAATGAGCTACAAGGAACTCGGCGAGCGCACCCTGATCACCAAGGGCACGCTGACGGGCGTCATCGAACGCCTCGAGCACAAGGGCATCGTGCTGCGCGAGCGCAGCAGCGACGACAAGCGCTCCTTCCACGTGCGCTTGAGCGAGGTGGGCGACGCCGTGTTCCGCGACGTGTTCCCGAAAGTGGTTAATCACGGCAAGCAATTGTTTGTCGATTACAGCGACGCCGAATTCGACGCGATGGATGGCGCCTTGACCAAACTGCGCGAGCGCATCAGCCAGGCCGGGCGCCCGGTCCCCTTACCACACCAACAAAAGGATGAATCTTGAAAACCACCCTGCTCGAAGGCATGACGCCTGCCCATTTCGACAAGCACATCATCGGCAATATCTTGCTGGAAGTCGCTCCGGTTGAGGACGTGCGCCAGCACAAGATGCTGATCGGCGTACGCAACGAGGCCGGCGACATCTACCGCCTCATCGGTGCCGCAAAAATCAACAGTTTCATGAACGCCGTCGAAGAGCTGGCCGACCTGGGCCTGGTCGACGAACTGGAAGACACCGAAGAGCCGCGCGATGGCTGCGACGCCATTTTCAGCGAGCCATAACAGGTCTTCCCTGCCGTTGTAAAAGTGCTCCAGAGCAAAACTTTGCCTGGGGCGCGTCTGTACATGGGAGTATAATTTTCCGATGGACAGACTCAACGCCCTCAAGAGTATCGCGGCCCAGGCCATTCGCGGCGAACTCAGCTTTCCGACAAATGTCGAGGCCACGCTCAGGCTGCAACAAGCCCTGAACGATCCGGAATGCCACGCCGACGCGGCGGCCCGCCTGGTGCAGGCCGAGCCGCTGCTGGCGGCGCGCACCGTCGCCATCGCCAATTCCGTTACCTATAACCGCTCCGGCAACGACGTCACCAATGTGCGCGCGGCCGTCCAGCGCGTGGGCTTTCGCACGCTCGGCGCCCTGGCCGCGGCCGTGATCGTGCGCCAGCTGAGCAGCGAAATCACCGACCCCGACTTGCGCAAGCGCGCCGACGCCCTGTGGCGCCACTCGGCCCACGTGGCCGCGCTGGCCCAGGTCATCGCGCGCCGGGTCTCGTTTGTCGATCCGGAAACGGCGATGTTCGCCGGTATCGTGCATGAAGTCGGCGGCTTTTACATGCTGTCGCGCGCGCACGAGTATCCGGGCCTGCTCGATGGCGACGCCGACGACTGGATGGACCATGGCGAAGTGGCGGTCGGACGTGGCGTGCTGCTGCGCCTGGGCGTACCGGTGCCGGTGATGGGGGCGATCGAGGCGATGTGGAATGGCATGCGTGCCTTGCCGCCCGAAACCCTCGGCGACACTTTATTGCTGGCGAACGATTTGTCGCCCGTCCCCTCTCCCCTGCTCGAGCGCCCGGGCGCGACGACGCTGCAGGCGGCGGCGACGATCGATTTCGCGGTGGGCGACGGCACGCTGGCGCGCATCATGGAAGAGTCTGCGCACGAGGTGCAGAGCTTGACGTCGGCCTTGCTGTAATGACTCCGGTCGCGCATCGGCGCGGCCAAAAAAAAATGCCCGCTCAGGGAGCGGGCAAAGTCCAAAACTAGGGATGTCCTGAAAGAGACAGCTCCATATTAGTTCCCGGTTCCCGCACACTCTGTGCGCCAGTTCACACTTGTGACATTTTTCTGGACCGGCCGACACCATTCTGTTTCGGCAAAAAAAAACCCGCTCCGAGGGGGAGCGGGTGAAGTCCAAAACTAGGGATGTCCTGAAAGAGACAGTTCCACTATAAGGTTTCGCTATCCCCACTCTCTGTGCGATAACTCACACATACAGGGGAAATTTCACATTTGGACAATATCCCTTATGAAAATCGGTGTGCGTTGCGGTGAAGCGGCAACGACGCTGGAGAATAAAGAAAATGCCGCCCGGGCTCACAGCCGGGGCGGCATTTTTTGTTTCTGGGACCGCAGCTTAAACCACAGCGCCGTCGGTCTCGTCCTTTTCCTTGACCGGCTTGATCAGGTCTTCGCGCTTCACGCCGAGCCACATGGCAATTGCCGCCGCCACGAACACCGACGAATAAATACCGAAGCAGATACCGATAGTCAAAGCCATGGCGAAATAATGGAGCGACGGGCCACCAAAGAACAGCATCGACAGCACCATCATCTGGGTCGAGGCATGGGTAATGATGGTGCGCGAGATGGTGCTGGTGATCGCGTGGTCGATCACTTCCTGCACGCCCATCTTGCGCTGCTTGCGGAAGGTTTCGCGGATACGGTCGAAGATGACGACCGATTCGTTGACCGAGTAACCAAGCACGGCCAGCACCGCCGCCAGCACTGTCAGCGAGAATTCCCACTGGAAGAAGGCGAAGAAGCCGAGAATGATGACGACGTCGTGCAGGTTGGCCAGGATCGCGGCGACCGCGAATTTCCATTCGAAGCGCACCGCCAAGTAAATCACGACACCGATCACCACCATCAGCAATGCGTTGAGACCGCTTTCGGCCAGTTCGTCACCGACCTGGGGGCCGACGAAGTCAACCCGCTGCAAGGTCACGACTTCCGCGCCGGCCGCGTTGGCACAGCTGGTACGGGCCACGGGTTGGCCTTTTTCCATCACCGTCACCTGCTTCGTGGTGCCGCCCTCGGAGGCGCAGACGGCATTGAAGGCGGCGGTCGACGCGTTGCCGCCGTTGGCCGTCTTGATCGGAGGCAGACGCAGCATGATGTCCTGGGCGGTGCCGAAGCTGGCCACTTCCGGCGCTTCGTAACCGATTTTTTGCAGCGTCGCGCGGATCTTTTCCTGGTCCGCCGCGTGCGGATAGCGCAACTCCATCACTGTGCCGCCGGTAAACTCGACCGAGAAATGCAGTTGCTTGGTTATCAGGAAGAACACCGCGGCGACGAAGGTCAGCGCCGAAATCGCGTTGAAGATCAACGCGTGGCGCATGAACGGGATGTCCCGCTTGATTTTGAAAAATTCCATGACGATTCCCTAGTCTTTATTTCTTTTCAGCGGGCAGGCCCGGGGTCCAGACAGTACCCACCGACAGCTTGGTGAGCTTCTTGCCGCGGCGGCCGTACCACAGGTTGGCGATGCCGCGCGAGACGAACACGGCCGAGAACATCGAGGTCAGGATGCCCAAGGTGTGCACGACGGCAAAGCCGCGCACCGCGCCCGAACCGAAGATCAGCAGCGCCAGGCCGACGATCAGGGTGGTCACGTTGGAGTCGAAAATCGTATCCCATGCATGGCTGAAACCGTTCGTGATCGCCATCTGCGGCGTGGCGCCGGCGCGCAATTCCTCGCGGATGCGCTCGTTGATCAGCACGTTGGCGTCAATTGCCATACCCAGGGCCAGCGCGATTGCCGCGATACCAGGCAAGGTCAAGGTGGCCTGCAGCATCGACAGCAGGGCCAGCAGGAACATCACGTTGGCGGCCAGCGCCAGCGCGGAGAACACGCCGAACATGTGGTAGTAGACGATCATGAAGCAGGCGATCGCGACGAAACCCCAGACCGTCGAATGCAGGCCACGGCTGATATTTTCGGCGCCGAGCTGCGGACCGACCACGCGTTCTTCGATGAATTCCATCGGCGCCGACAGCGCGCCCGAGCGCAGCAGCAGCGCCAGTTCATTCGCGTCTTCGATGCTGCCAATGCCGGTAATCTGGAAGGTCGAGCCGAGCTCGCCCTGGATGGTCGGGGCCGACGGCACCGTGTACTTGCCCTTTTCCTTGAGCAGGATCGCCATGCGCTTGCCGATGTTTTCGCGGGTTGCCAGGCGGATCTTGCGGCCGCCGTCGCCGTTCAGGTCGAGCGAGACGGCAGGCTGCTGGTTCGAGTCGAAGGTGGCGACGGCGTTCGAGATATAGTCGCCGGTCAGGATGATGTCTTTCGACACCACGACCGGGGCGCCGCGGCCTTCGGTGAACAGTTCCGAGTTCAGCGGAATGGCGGCCGACAGTTCGGTGCCTGGGGTCACGGTCGAATCGACCATGCGCATTTCCAGCGTCGCGGTGCGGCCGATGATGTCTTTTGCGCGGGCCACGTCTTGCACGCCCGGGAGTTGCACGACGATGCGGTCGGCGCCCTGGCGCTGGATGACCGGCTCGGTCACGCCAAGTTCGTTGATTCGTTTGGACAGCGTCGTGATGTTCTGGTTCACGCCTTCTTCCACCGTGCGCTTGAGCGCGGCCGGCTTCAGGGTGACCAGCAATTTGAGGTCGGTGCCGTCGGCGGCGTCAGCCAGTTGCAAGTCTTGCAGCTGGTTGGATAACACAGTGCGGGCGGCAGTGCGGGTCTCGGCGTCGCGGAAGCTCACTTCCACGGTATTGCCTTTGCGCTCCATGCCGGCATGGCGCACGTTCTTGTCGCGCAACATGCTGCGCACGCTCGCCAGCGTGCCCTTCATCTTGGTCTCGAGCACCGCCTTGGCATCGACTTGCAGCAGGAAGTGCACGCCGCCACGCAGGTCGAGGCCGAGGTTCATCGGCAGCGCGTGCAGGGCTTGCATCCAGGCGGGGGTATTCTTTACCAGGTTGACGGTGACGATGTAATCGGGATCGGTCTGGTCACGGTTGAGCTGGCGCTCGAGCGCGAGCTTGGCCTTGAACTGGGTATCGGTGGTGTCGAAACGGGCGCGCACGGCCGACGAGTTGCCCGTGCCTTCCAGCGACACCTGGTTTGCCGCAACACCTTCGCGTTTGAGCACGTCCGCGACCCGGGCCGTGGTGTCGCTCGTGATCTTGACTGTCGTCTTGCCGGTCGTGACCTGCAACGCCGGCGATTCGCCGAAGTAATTGGGCGCCGTGTACAGCGCGCCCAGCAGGAGCGCGACAGCGATCAGTATGTATTTCCAGACGGGATAGCGATTCATAGTGTTCCAGCGTTGGGTGTTGAGCGGCAGCGGCCCTTATTGATAAGAAGGGCCGCGCGACGCGGGCTTACAGGGACTTGAGCGTACCCTTCGGCAGCAGCGTGGTGACTGCGTTCTTCTGCACGACCATCTCGGTGCCGGCTGCCACTTCGATGGTGACATAGGCGTCTTTCACTTGCACGACACGGCCCAGGATACCGCCGGCGGTGACGACTTCATCGCCCTTGGCCAGCGCGTCCATCATCGACTTCATTTCCTTCTGGCGCTTTTGCTGCGGGCGGATCATCAGGAAATACATGACCACGAACATGATCAGGATCGGGGCGAAGGTCGTCAGATTGCCCAGCAGGCCAGGATCGGCAGCGGTGGTGGTTTGCGCGTACGCGTTGGAAATGAACACAAGAACTCCGATTGTGAGATAAAAAAAACTGCGCTGTATTCTAGCACCGGCGCACTGCCAGCGGCCATTTGCGGTAAGTGGGAATGACAAGAATGAATTGCAAGATGGAAATGGCAATAATTTAGGCAGTTTCACGCCCCAGGATGTCCATGCGCACAGCCAGATAGTCCACCGCACGCGCGGCCCGTGCCGACAGCGGCCATTCGGCGCGGTGGATGAGCCAGAGGCTGTCGCGCACCGGCGCCGCCTGCGCGATGACCCGGATGGCGCCGGCATCGGCAAAGGCGAGGCGCGCATGGCGCGGAATCACGGTAAAGCCCAGTCCGCGCGCCACAGGCGCCAGGATCAGGCCGATCTGGTTGACGAAGCCGCTGCACGGCAGGCGCCTGACGCCGGGATTGTCCGGCCAGGCACGGCTGAGCAGGCGCGTGGCCATGGCCTGGCCGTCGGGATGGTCGATGAAGCCGATGCGCGCCAGGTCGTCCCAGCCGTCCACCGTTTCGGCGGCCGGCACCACCAGTTCGAGCGGCTCCTCGGCCACGAGGCGCGCCACCAACCGTGGGTCGTCGGGTTTCAGGGTAACGATCCCCAGTTCGCAGCGGTTCGCCAGCACCGCCTCGCGCACTTCCGGGTCGGGAGCGAAGCGATGGCGGATTGCCAGTCCGCGGTATTCCTGCTGCAAGTCAAGCAGCAGCGGATAGATGGCCAGGCCGACGCTGCCCGGCGTCGCCAGGCTGATCTCGCCGCTGGCATCGTTCGGATCGGACAGGCGCGCCTGCAGGCGCTCGTCGGCCTGCGCAAGTTCGGCGCAATAATCGCCGAGGGCGTGTCCAGACGGCGTCAGTTCGAGCGCGCGCGGGCGCCGGATCAGGAGCGGGCCGAGCTGGTCTTCGAGATGGCCGATGTGCTGGCTGACGGCAGCCTGGGTCAGGTCGAGCTGCTCGGCAGCGCGGGTAAAGCTGCCAAGTTCGGCCACTTTGACGAAGGTACGCAGCCATTGCGGGTTCAGCATAATGAATCCTTATGGGAAGTATAATCTTCCATTAGTTTACATGATAGCTTGCGCCGCCTAGACTGGACTTTTACTTTCAGGATGCCTTCATGCTCAACACCTATCCCCGCAACTTTTCCCATATCGGCCTGTCGGTCACCGACCTCGACGGCGCCGTCAAGTTCTATACCGAGGTACTGGGCTGGTACCTGATCATGCCGCCGACCACCATCGAGGAAGACGACAGCGCCATCGGCGCCATGTGTACCGATGTCTTTGGCGCCGGCTGGGGCTCGCTGCGCATTGCCCACCTGTCGACGGGCGACCGCGTCGGCGTCGAAATCTTCGAATTCCGGAACGCGGAAAAGCCGGAGAATAATTTTGAATACTGGAAGACGGGGGTGTTCCATTTCTGCGTGCAAGACCCGGATGTCGAGGGCCTGGCGGCAAAAATCGTGGCGGCGGGCGGCAAGCAGCGCATGCCGGTGCGTGAATACTATCCGGGCGAGAAGCCGTACCGCATGGTGTACATGGAAGACCCGTTCGGTAACATCCTCGAAATCTATAGCCACAGCTACGAGCTGACCTATTCGGCGGGCGCCTACGCCTGAGCACCCATCACGCGGCCGCACCCCTTGCAGGTGCGGCCGCTTGCCGGCTCAGACGCCGCGCGCCCGGTCGCTAGCGAACTTCAGGCGGAACGCATGGAAGCCATCCGCATCGATCGCGTCGCGGATTTCCTGCATCAGGTTCAGGTAATAGTGCAGGTTGTGAATCGTGTTCAGGCGCGCGCCGAGGATTTCGTTCGAGCGGTGCAGGTGGTGCAGGTAGGCGCGCGAGAAATTCTTGCAGCAGTAGCAATCGCAGGATTCGTCCAGCGGGCCGGTGTCCTCCTTATAACGCGCGTTCTTGATCTTGACGTCGCCAAAGCGCGTGAACAGCCAGCCATTTCTCGCGTTACGGGTCGGCATCACGCAATCGAACATGTCGACGCCGTTCGCCACGCCTTCGACCAGGTCTTCCGGCGTGCCGACGCCCATCAAATAGTGCGGCTTGTTGGCCGGCAGGCGCGGGCCGACGTGGGCCAGGATGCGCTTCATGTCTTCCTTCGGCTCGCCCACCGACAGGCCGCCGATGGCGAGACCCGGGAAGTTAATATCTTCTAGCCCGGCCAGCGACTCGTCGCGCAGGTGCTCGTACATGCCGCCCTGGACGATGCCGAACAGCGCGTTCGGATTCTCGCCGCCCTTGAATTCGTTCATCGAGCGCTGCGCCCAGCGCAGCGACATGCGCATCGACTTCGCCGCTTCCTCGCTGGTGGCCGCGCGGCCATCGATCTCGTAGGGCGTGCACTCGTCGAACTGCATCACGATGTCCGAATTGAGCGCGCGCTGGATCTGCATCGACACTTCCGGCGACAGGAAGCGGCGCGAACCGTCGATGGGCGAGGCAAAGGTGACGCCCTCTTCCGTGATCTTGCGCATCGCGCCCAGCGAAAACACCTGGAAGCCGCCCGAGTCGGTGAGAATTGGCTTGTCCCAGCCCATGAAGCCGTGCAGGCCGCCGAACTTGTTGAACACCTCGATGCCCGGGCGCAGCCACAAGTGAAAAGTGTTACCGAGGATGATCTGGGAGCCGACGGTCTTGAGTTCGATCGGGTCCATCGCCTTGACGGAACCGTAGGTCCCGACCGGCATGAAGATCGGCGTCTCGATGGTGCCGTGGTTGACTTTCAAACGGCCGCGGCGCGCATGCGAGAGGCCGCTGGTGTCTTTTTTAAGAAGGGTAAATTCGAGCATCGGGTAGTTATTGGCGTGATTGAGTAGTCAGCAGCATGGCGTCGCCGTAGCTGAAGAAGCGGTATTCGTTGGCGATCGCATGGGCATAGGCCTTGCGGATGGCGGCATAGCCGGCAAAGGCCGACACCAGCATCAAGAGGGTCGACTTCGGCAGGTGGAAATTCGTGATCAGGCGCGTGACGGTTTTGAACTTGTAGCCGGGCGTGATGAACAGCGCGGTGTCGGCGCTGCCGGCCACCAGTTCTCCCGTTTGCGAGGCCGATTCCAGCGCGCGCAAGGACGTGGTGCCCACCGCGACGACATCGCGGCCGGCCGCCTTGGTGGCGCGCACGGCGTCGACCGTGTCTTGGCCGATGGTGTACCACTCGGTGTGCATCTTGTGCTGCGCGAGGTCTTCCACGCGCACCGGCTGGAAGGTACCGGCGCCCACGTGCAGGGTGACGTAGGCGAAGTTGACGCCTTTCGCCTTCAATTTATCCAGCAGCGGCTGGTCGAAATGCAGGCCGGCGGTCGGCGCGGCGACCGCGCCCGGCTCTTTCGAGTACACCGTCTGGTAGCGCTGCTCGTCGAATTCGTCGGCCGTGTGCTCGATATACGGCGGCAGCGGCAGGCGCCCGTGCGCTTCGATCAGGTCGAACACGTCGCCCTCGAAGTGCAAGGTGAAGAACTCGCCGGCGCGCTCGCCGGTGGTGACGTCGAAGGCGTCGGCCAGGCGGATGCGGTTACCGGGTTTCGGCGACTTCGAGGCGCGCACCTGGGCCAGCACGGTGCGGCTGTCGAGCACGCGCTCGACCAGCACTTCCACTTGGCCGCCGCTTTCCTTGACGCCGAAGAAGCGCGCTTTTAAGACCCGCGTGTTGTTCATCACGAGCAGGTCGCCCGCTTGCAGCTGGTCGAGGATGTCGGCGAAATGGCGGTCAAGGATCTCCTCGCCATCGAGCTGGAGCAGGCGCGAGGCGCTGCGGTCGGGCAGGGGCAATTGCGCGATGCGCTCGGGCGGCAAATCGAAATCGAAGTCGGAAAGCGAATACATTCTGGTCAATTCTGGGAAAATGAGGGCTGGCAGCCTTACAATATGGCCCCAAGTAGGTGCGGCGAACCCTCTATTTTACGCCAGCCTGCATCAAACTGCTGCATCTATGCCCGCTCCCAAGACCCCACCCGCCCCGAAAACGACACAAACCAAGCTCGCCAAGCTCGGCCTGCGCAGCGACATGGACCTGATCCTGCACCTGCCGCTGCGCTACGAGGACGAGACCAGGATCGTGCCGATCCGCGAGGCCTGCCTGCGCGGCGGCCATGTGTCGCAGGTGGAGGGCGTCGTCATCAAGAACGAGATCAGCCTGAAACCGCGGCGCCAGCTGCTCGTCACGATTGCCGACGACAGCGGCGAGCTGCTGCTGCGCTTCATGAATTTCTACGGCAGCCAGATCAAGCAGCTGGCCGAAGGCGTGCGCGTGCGCGCGCGGACCGAGATCAAGCACGGCTTTTTCGGCGCCGAGATGGTGCACCCGACCTACAAGGTCGTGAACGAGAACGCGCCCCTGCCGACCTCGCTCACGCCCGTGTATCCGTCGGGCGAGGGTTTGTCGCAGCCGATCCTGCGCCGCGCGATTGCCGACGCGATGCGGCGCGTGAGCTGGGCCGACACCGTGCCGCCCGCGATCCGGCGCCAGATGGACCTGATCGACTTCGAGCCGGCCGTGAAACTGCTGCACTATCCGCCGGTCGATGCCGACGAATACGCGCTGATGGAAAAATCGCATCCGGCCTGGACGCGCATGAAGTTCGACGAACTCCTGGCCCAGCAGCTCTCGCTGAAACGCGCCCAGCGCGCGCGGCGCGACAAGGGAGCGCCGCACCTGCGCGCGCTGGGCCATATGTCCGAAGGGCTGCTGGGCGCCCTGCCCTTTGCCCTCACCGGCGCCCAGCAACGCGTGCTGCAAGAGATCCGCGCCGACCTGCGCGAGGGCTATCCGATGCAGCGCCTGCTGCAAGGCGACGTCGGCAGCGGCAAGACCGTGGTCGCGGCGCTCGCGGCCGCCCAGGCGATCGACAGCGGCTACCAGGCGGCCTTGATGGCGCCGACCGAAATCCTCGCCGAGCAGCATTTCAGGAAGATCGCGGCCTGGATGGAGCCGCTCGGCGTGAAAGTCGCCTGGCTCACCGGCAGCCTGAAAAAGAAGGACAAGACGGCGGCCAACGAGATGGTCGAATCGGGCGAAGCGCGCCTGGTGATCGGCACCCACGCGCTGATCCAGGACACGGTGCAATTCGCCAAGCTGGGCCTGGTGATCGTCGACGAACAGCACCGCTTCGGCGTCGGCCAGCGCCTCACCTTGCGCAACAAGGGCAGCGAGGGCCTGGTGCCGCATCAACTCATGATGTCGGCCACGCCGATCCCGCGCACGCTGGCGATGACTTATTACGCCGACCTGGAAGTATCGGTGATCGACGAGCTGCCGCCCGGGCGCAGCCCGATCGTCACGCGCGCCATCGACCAGAACCGGAGAGATGAAGTCATCGAGCGCGTGCACGCCGCCGCGCTCGAAGGGCGCCAGGTGTACTGGGTCTGCCCCTTGATCGAAGAGTCGGAAGCGCTGCAGCTGCAGACCGCCACCGAAACCTACGAGACCCTGGCCGAAGCCCTGCCGGACCTGCAGGTGGGGCTGGTACACGGGCGCATGAAGCCGGCCGAGAAGCAGGCGGTGATGGATGCGTTTACCGCGGCCGAGGTGCACGTGCTGGTCGCGACCACGGTGATCGAGGTCGGGGTCGACGTGCCGAACGCCTCGCTGATGGTGATCGAACACGCCGAGCGCTTCGGCCTGTCGCAGCTGCACCAGCTGCGCGGACGCGTCGGACGCGGCTCGGCGGCCAGCGTCTGCCTGCTGCTGTATCAGAGCCCGCTCGGCCAGGTGGCCAAGCAGCGGCTCTTGACGATGCGCGAGACCACCGACGGCTTTGAAATTGCGCGGCGCGACCTCGAGATTCGCGGACCGGGCGAGTTTCTGGGCGCGCGCCAGTCGGGACAGGCGATGCTGCGCTTTGCGGACCTGGAAACGGACCAGTGGCTGGTCGAGCATGCGCGCGATATCGCGGCCGGTTTGCTCGACCACGAGACGCCGGAAAATATCGCGATCGTGGATGCCCACCTGGCGCGCTGGCTGGGTGGCAAGGAAGAGTTTTTGAAGGCCTAGGCTTGGCTGGCGCTGGTGAACGTCAGCCGGTTCCCGAACGGATCCTTGATCGACATCTCGCGCGCGCCCCAGGGCGTGTCGTCGATACCGGGCCGCGCATAGCGATACTGCTTGGCGATCAGCTCGCCCTGGTAGGCGTCGACGTCGTCGATCGCGATGCGCACGGCGGCGCCGGGGCAGCAGTCGCCATGGTGGGCCGACAGGTGCAGCACGCAGCCGTCGCGCGCGACCTGCAGGTACAAGGGCAGGTCTGCTTCGAAGCGGTGTTCCCACTCCACCGCGAAGCCGAGGAAGTCGACATAGAATTCACGCGCCTTGGCTTCGTCGAAGATGCGCAGGATTGGGGTAATGGCGCCAAGTTGCATGATTCAGTTCACCCGGGTCAGTTCGACGCCATCGACCGTCATCTTCCACTTGCCGCCCTCGCGGTGCGGCGGCCTGGTGACGACAAAGGTGGAGCGCACCAGCATGACGCCGACGTCGAAATTATCGCCATCAAAACCCTGCAGGTCGACACTCAGGTCCATCTTCTTGTTCGGCTGGTCGCGCTTGTACTTGACCTTGCCGTCCTTGGCCAGCTGCAGGCGCATGTCCTTGCCTTGCCAGTCGCCGACATAGGCAATTTTTTCAGCGGGAACGGGGACCGGTGCGGCCTGTGCGGCGCAGGGAAGTAAACAAGCGGCGAGGATGGCGGTGCGCAGCATATGCATGGAGGATCCCGGAAGGCGGTGGAAAAAGAACAGGCCCGCCGAGTATTCGCGCATCGCGATATGTTGTCAACATGCATACGTTCACCCCGGCACACCTGGGGTCAGGTCTGTCATTCGGACACGGCCTCGGCAATAACCGCACACGCCGGCCCAACAAAAGTCGAGCTCGTGTCCGAATGACAGACCTGACCCTAGCTGTTGATCAGTCTGCGCGGTCGGCCGCGTAGCGCAGCCCGATCTGGCGCCGGATCTCGTCCATCACTTCCATCAGCGCCAGCGTCTCGGCATGCGTCATGCCGGGGCTTTCGATCAGCCCTGCGCGCAAGCAGCGCTGGGCTTCGATCACTTCGTGCACATAGCCGTTGCCGAGGAAGGGGGTGTCGATGGTGCGCGTGCTGCCGTCGTCCTGCGCCACCGTGATCGAGCGGGCGCGGTGGAACATCGTGTTCATGCGGATGTGGCCGCGCGAACCCGAGACCGTCAGTTCTCCCGGCGTGCGCGCCTGGAACGAGCAGCTGCACACCGACATGGCGCCGCCTTCGTGTTTCAAGGTGAACGCGGTCTGGACGTCGACGCCGGTCGGCCCCATCTCGGCCTGCGCCTTGACATCGACGATGGGGCCGAGCAGGCTGGCGGCGATCGAGAGCGGGTAGATGCCCAGGTCGAGCAGCGCGCCGCCGCCCAGGTCCGGGTTGTAGACCCGGTGTTCCGGGCCGAAGGTTGCGGTAAAACCGAAGTCGGCGACGACCTGGTGCACGCTGCCGATTTCCCCCGCCGCGATCAGGCGCTTGACTTCCGCAAGGGCCGGCATGAAGCGGGTCCACATCGCCTCCATCAGGAACAGCTTGTTGGCGCGCGCCAGCGCGACCACCTGGTCGGCCTCGCGCCGGTTCATCGTGAACGGCTTTTCGCACAGCACGCCCTTGCCTGCGCCCAGCGCCAGCAGCGCGTTCGCCGCATGCTGCGGGTGGGGCGTGGCAACGTAGACCAGATCGATGTCGCCGGCTTGCGCCAGTTCCTCGTAGGAGCCATAAGCGGCAGCAGCGTGGAACTCGGCGGCGAAGGCTTCGGCCTTCTTCAGGCTGCGCGAGGCCACGCCCGCCAGCACGGCATCCGGCACGTCCTGCAGCGCCGCGGCGAGGGCACGCGCGATCTTGCCGGTGCCGAGAATACCCCAGCGGATTGGTTCAGCCATGGTCATTCCTTTTCAAGCCATCCGTTTTGGACGGAATACGGTCGCATCCAGATAAAAGTCCAGGTCCTGGTCCGGCCACCAGCCCGGCACGCCGAGTATCGGCAGCGGCGTGAAGCTGGAAGTGCTCAGGCCCTCGTCGCGCAAGACCTGCGCCACCGTGCTGTCGATCCAGGCGCGCTGAGCGGCGGTGTCGCGCTCGAAATACGCGTCGGGCGCGAACACGATGCGGGTGTGGGCGGTGATTGCCTTGCGCGGCGCGACCAGCTTTTCCATCAGCGCGTGGCCGAACAGCCAGACTTGCGCGTCGCGGCCGAACAGCGCCCGCTTTTCGAATAAGGCTGCATCCCAGCAGTGCGCGCGCAATTCATCGACCAGGCCGCGCCCATCGCTGGAAGCGCGCACCACCAGCAGCGCCGCGTTCTCGTCAAAAATGGTGGCGGCGTCGCGCGCCGGACCGCGCGCTTTATTCGCGCCGCCGGCCGCCGCGATCTGGGCCGCCTGCTGGGCATTCAACTCGCGCTTGATGAGCGGGAAGGTTTGCCAGACGAGGCCATTGAAGAAGTCGTGCAGGTTGTCGCGGGTCGGCACATTGCCGGTGGCGCTGATGAATTCCTCGTAGGCCGTCCCCTCGGGCAGCGCTTCCTGCGGCACGAAGCTGATCGGTAGGTCGCGGTGGTTGCGCAGCGCCAGCAGCGCCGCGTGGCGATTGAAGGCGCCGGTGAACTCCGCGCCCTCCAGGCCGAGCGCCTGGTAGGCGGGACGGACGCTGTCGTACCAGCGTTGCGACCAGTCGATCTGCAGCAGCTCCGCCCCCACTTACAGCATCTTCCAGTCGATGCGTTCGCCGGCGTTGAGCGGCACCAGGTCGTGTTCGCCCATCGCCACGGTGGCCGGCAGTTCCCACGATTCGCGCGTCAGCGTGATCGTGCCCTCGTTGCGCGGCAGGTTGTAGAAGGCCGGGCCGTTGAAACTGGCGAAGGCTTCGAGTTTATCGAGCGCGCCGGCCTGGGCAAACGCTTCGGTGTACAGCTCCATCGCGTGCAGGGCCGTGTAGCAGCCGGCGCAGCCGCAGCTCGATTCTTTCGCGCCGACCGCGTGCGGGGCCGAATCGGTGCCGAGGAAGAAGCGCTCGTCGCCGCTGGTGGCCGCCGTCACCAGCGCCAGGCGGTGCTCTTCGCGTTTCAGCACCGGCAGGCAGTAGTAATGCGGGCGAATCCCGCCGCGGAAAATCTCGTTGCGGTTGTAGAGCAGGTGGTGCGCGGTGATCGTCGCCGCGATCGGGCCTTCGGCTTCGGCCACGTACTGGGCCGCGTCCCTGGTGGTGATGTGCTCGAAGACGATGGCCAGTGCCGGCATGTCCTTGCGCAGCGGGCGCATCACGCGTTCGATGAAGACAGCCTCGCGGTCGAACAGGTCGATGTCGTTATCCGTGACTTCGCCGTGCACCAGCAGCGGCATGCCGACTTCCTGCATCACTTCGAGCACCTTGTAGCAGTTACGCAGGTCGGTCACGCCGGCATCCGAATTGGTGGTGGCGCCGGCCGGGTACAGCTTCACCGCATGGATGAAGCCGCTGTCCATCGCGCGCCGGATCTCGTCGGGATCGGTATTGTTGGTGAGGTAGAGCGTCATCAGCGGCTCGAACTGCATCCCCTCGGGCAGCGCGGCCAGGATGCGCTCGCGGTAGGCGGCGGCGGCGGCCGTGGTGGTGACGGGCGGCTTCAGGTTCGGCATCACGATCGCGCGCGCGAACTGGCGCGCGGTATGCGGCAGCACGCTGGCCAGCGCCGCGCCGTCGCGCAGGTGCAGGTGCCAGTCGTCTGGACGGGTGATGGTGATGGATTGCGGGATCTCGATGGTGGACATGGCGGCTCTCGGATTGCGGGACGGCGTCATTTTACCTGCATAGGCAATGGCGCGCCGCCTTGGCGCACCGCCTTGGCGCGCCGCCTTGGCGAACGCGCTTGCACCCAGGTCTTGAATATGGGAGACTGCATCGCAATTGCAACGCATTTTGGAGCTAATGATGAAAACGTCGACCATTCCTTCTCTGCGCGTCAAACCCGAGCTGCGCAGCGCGGCTGAAAGCGTGTTGCAGGAAGGCGAAACCTTGTCCGGTTTTGTCGAGCAGTCGCTGCGTCAGAATATTCAGCGTCGGCAAGCCCAGCAGGAATTCATTGCGCGCGGCTTGGCATCGGCTGCGCAAGCCGAGCGTACGGGCGAGTATTTCGATTCCGACGACGTTCTGCGCGAACTGGACGTGATGCTCGATGAGGCGACGAAAGTCCAAAAATGAGCTTCAAGGTCCGCTACACGCGGGCAGCCCGTGAGGACTTGCAGGAGTTGTACGCATACCAATTGAAACACAGCTTGCCTACGGCGAAGCGGGCACGCGATACGATTGCGAAAGCGACCGAGGTGTTGAAGGAGTTTCCGTTCACCTGCAGGAAGGCCGATGTCGGCAATCCCTTTTTGCGCGAACTGGTGATCCCGTTTGGCGGCACTGGGTATGTGGCGCTGTTCAGGATCGACGATCAAAGTACCGTGACGATCCTGGCGGTGCGGCATCAGCGGGAAGACGATTATTTTTAGTGCGTCTGGCGAAGCCGGCCGATCCTTCATCAGTCGGCAGGCAGATGGAATCATCAGCATTGGCCTGCGAACGTAGCGAAAGGCGGGCGCGAGTTGCGGGCGCACTACCGCGTGGACTCAAGAGCGGTTCGCCGCCCGGCCCACCCTACGAAAACTCGTCCCTTAGTGAATGATTTTGGCAAGGAATTCGCGGGCGCGCTCGGAGCGGGGAGCGCTGAAGAAGGCATCCGTCGGCGTATCCTCGACGATGCGGCCGTGGTCCATGAAGACGATCCGGTCGGCGACCTTGCGCGCGAAGCCCATTTCGTGGGTCACGACCATCATCGTCATGCCGTCCTGCGCCAAGCCCACCATCACCTCCAGCACCTCGCCGATCATTTCCGGATCGAGCGCGGAGGTCGGTTCGTCGAACAGCATCGCCACCGGGTCCATCGCCAGCGCGCGCGCGATCGCCACGCGCTGCTGCTGGCCGCCCGAGAGCTGGGCCGGGAACTTGTCCTGGTGCGCCAGCAGGCCGACCCGGTCCAGGTAGCGCAGGCCGCGTTCGATCGCTTCGCTTTTGGGGCGGCCCAGCACCTTGATTTGCGCCAGGGTCAGGTTCTCGCGCACCGACAGGTGGGGGAACAGCTCGAAGTTCTGGAACACCATGCCGATCCTGGCGCGCAGCTTCGGCAGGTCGGTCTTGCGGTCGGTGACCAGCACGCCATCGACGCGGATGCTGCCCGCCTGCACCGGCTCGAGGCCGTTGACCGCCTTGATCAGGGTCGACTTGCCGGAACCCGACGGCCCGCAGACGACGACCACGTCGCCGCGGGCCACATGGGTGCTGCAATCGGCGAGTACCTGGAAGTCGCCGTACCATTTGTTGACCTTGTCAATTTCAATCATGTTTCGCCATTTTTGCTACACCTTTTAGCGTGCTTGACAGCACTAACAGCCCCTAGGATACTGCGGAACTTGCCAAGATACTCAGATCGAATCCATTCGCTCAGGCCGACCACAGGAAGCAGTCCATGAACAATCGCAACCGTCTTACTACTTATATCCTGATCGGCCTCGCGCTGGGGATCGTCGTTGGCTACATCGCCAACACCAACCTGGCCGACCCCAAGGGCTTCGCCGACACGATGTCGCTGGTGACCACGCTGTTCCTGCGCCTGATTAAGATGATCATCGCGCCGCTGGTCTTTGCCACCCTGGTGGTCGGGATCGCCAAGATGGGCGACGCCAAGGAAGTAGGCCGCATCGGCATCAAGGCGCTGGGCTGGTTCGTCATCGCCTCGGTCATCTCGCTGTCGCTGGGCCTGGTCCTGGTGAACCTGTTCCGTCCGGGCGACGCAATGGCGCTGTCGGGCCACCTGCCGCCGGTCGGCAGCAAGACCGACATCGTCACCACCGGCCTGACGCTGAAGGAATTCATCACCCACCTGGTGCCGTCCTCGATTGCCGACGGCATGGCCAAGAACGAGATCCTGCAGATCGTCGTGTTCTCGCTGTTCTTCGGCACGGCCGCCGCCGCCGTCGGCGCACGCGCCACGCCGATGATCGACGCCATCGACGGTGTCGCCCACGTCATGCTGAAGGTCACCGGCTATGTGATGAACTTCGCGCCGTTCGCCGTGTTCGCCGCGGTGGCCGGCATCATCGCCAAGAGCGGCCTGGGCGTGCTGCAGACCTACGGTATCTTCATGGCCGAGTTCTACCTCGGTATCATCCTGCTGTGGGTGATCCTGATCCTGATCGGCATGGCCTTCCTCGGCCCGCGCGTGCTGCGCCTGATCGCCGAACTGCGCGAACCGACCCTGCTGGCCTTCTCGACCGCGTCGTCGGAAGCGGCCTTCCCGAAAACCCTGGAAGGCCTGGAGCGCTTCGGCGTGAAGAACCGCCTGGCCGCCTTCGTGCTGCCGATCGGCTATTCGTTCAACCTCGACGGTTCGATGATGTACTGCACCTTCGCGACCGTCTTCATCGCCCAGGCCTACGGCATCGAGATCCCGCTGACGACCCAGATGATGATGATGCTGGTGCTGATGCTGACCTCGAAGGGCATGGCCGGCGTGCCGCGCGCCTCGCTGGTCGTGATCGCCGCCACCCTGGGCCAGTTCAACATCCCGGAAGCCGGCCTGCTGCTCCTGCTGGGCATCGACCACTTCCTCGACATGGCGCGTTCGGCCACCAACGTGATCGGCAACGGCATCGCCACCGCCGTCGTCGCCAAGTGGGAAGGCGATCTGGACGAGCCGGTACCGCACAAGGATGTCGCCGTCGCGCCGCTGCGCTGAGCGCCGGCCGATAGAAACACGGGGCCTTCCAGCAATGGGAGGCCTTTTTTTCATCATGAGAAGACGGGAGACAGGTATGAAACAACTGGCTGCGGCAGGCTTGCTGCTGGCATTGAACGGCGCCCACGGTGCCACCCAGACGGTCGACTGCGGGCGCCTGCTCGACGTCAAGAGCGGCACCTGGCGCGAGCGCGTCAGCATCGTGATCGAAGACGGCAGCGTCAAATCGGTCGGCCCGATGACGCCGGGCGCCGGCCACATCGACTTGTCGAGCAAATCCTGCCTGCCGGGCCTGATCGACATGCACGTCCACCTCACCAGCGAAACCCAGCCCGCCGTGGACGCCTACCGCGACCGCCTGACCGCCGACCCGGCCGACATGGCCTACCGCTCCGTGAAATACGCGGCGCGCACCCTGATGGCCGGCTTTACCACGGTCCGCGACCTGGGCGCCGAGCAGGCGCTGAACGTGTCGCTGAAACGCGCGATCGCGGCCGGCAGTATTCCCGGTCCGCGCATGTTCACGGCCGGCAAATCGATCGCCACCACCGGCGGCCATGCCGACCCGACGAATAACCTGTCGCACTTCCTGGGCGAAGCGATCGGCACGCCCGGCCCCGTCGACGGCGTGATCGACAGTCCCGAACAGGGCCGCCAGGCCGTGCGTGCCCGCTACAAGGAAGGCGCGGACCTGATCAAGATCACCGCCACCGGCGGGGTGCTGAGCCAGGCCGCGAATGGCCAGAACTCGCAGTACACCGAGGACGAGCTGCGCGCCATCGTCACCACGGCCAAGGATTACGGATTCCGGGTCGCGGCGCACGCGCACGGCGCCGAAGGCATCAAGCGCGCGCTGCGCGCCGGCGTCGACTCGATCGAACACGGCACGCTGATGGACGACGAGAGCCTGGCCCTGTTCAAGAAAACCGGCGGCTGGTATATCCCCACCATCTCGGCCGGCCGCTACGTCGCCGACAAGGCGAAAGACCCGGCGTATTACTCGGCCCTGGTGCGTCCGAAAGCGGCGGCCATCGGCCCGCAGCTGCAGGCGACGTTTGCGCGCGCCCACAAGGCGGGCGTCAAGATCGCCTTCGGCACCGATGCCGGCGTCTTCCCGCATGGCGACAATGCGAAAGAATTCGGCTACATGGTCGAAGCGGGCATGAGCCCGATCGATGCGATCCGCGCCGCGACCATCCACGCCGCCGTTCTGCTCGGCCAGCCGGCGCGCCTGGGCATGGTGGCGCCGGGCTTCGCGGCCGACATCGTCGCGGTCGACGGCGATCCGCTGCGCGACGTGAAACTGCTCGAACAAGTGAAATTCGTGATGAAGGACGGCGTCGTTTACAAACAACTGTAACGCGCCCTAGTTAAAGGAGATCTGTATGCTGTTTCAAAAAACCGCCCGCTCGGCCACCGCGCTGTTCGGCTTCCTGTTCTGCCTGGCCTTCGCGGCGCAGGCGCAAACGGCCAAGCTGCCGAACGTGACCATCCTCGCCACCGGCGGCACCATCGCCGGCACCGGCGCCACCAGCACCACCACGGTCGGCTACACGGCGGCGACCGTCGGCGTGCAGGCGCTGATCCAGGCGGTGCCGGAAATGACCAAGATCGCCAACGTCAGCGGCGAGCAGGTGTTCCAGATCGCCAGCGAGAACATGGGCAACGAACACTGGCTGACCCTGGCCAAGCGCGTCAACACCCTGCTCGCGCAAGCGAACGTGGACGGCATCGTCATCACCCACGGCACCGACACGCTGGAAGAGACGGCCTATTTCCTGAACCTGGTCGTCAAGAGCAGGAAGCCCGTCGTCGTGGTCGGCTCGATGCGTCCTTCGACCGCGCTCTCGGCCGACGGCCCGATCAACCTGTACAACGCGGTGATGCTGGCCGGCTCGCAGGACGCCATCGGACGCGGCGTGCTGGTGGCGATGAACGACCAGATCAACGGCGCACGCGATGTCACCAAGACCAACACCACGACCAGCGACACGTTCAAGGCGACGGAACTGGGCATGCTGGGTTATATCCAGGGCGGCAAGCCGTATTTCTATCGCACGGCGACGCGCCGCCACACGCTCGAGACCGAGTTCGACGTGATGAATCTGTCGGTGCTGCCGCAGGTGGAGATCGCCTACGCGCATGCGAACGTCGGACCGGTGGCGATCGAGGCGCTGGTGGCCGCGGGTGCCAAGGGCTTGATCCACGCGGGCGTCGGTAACGGCTCGCTGCCGGCCAAGGTGCGTCCTGCCTTGTCGAGCGCGCGCAAGAACGGCGTGATCATCGTGCGTTCGGCGCGGGTCGGCCAGGGCATCGTGGCACGCAATGGCGAAGCGAATGACGATGAGCTCGATTTCGTCGCGGGGGACAACCTGTCGCCGCAGAAGGCGCGCATCTTGCTGATGCTGGCGCTGACCAAAACCACGAATACGCGCGATATCCAGAAGATGTTCAGCACGTATTGATTGGTGCCCACGCCACACTACGCGCTGCGTATCCGGGGTGCGTAGGGTGGAGTCCCGACTCCACCCTGTGAATCTCACTCCCCCTGCAGCTCCAGGGGCGGCGACGCCAGCTCTTCATCGGGGCGCGCCTGCTGGCGCTCCCACATCTGCGCATACAATCCCTGCGCCGCCAATAGGCTGACATGCGTGCCGCGCTCGACGATCTTGCCGTGATCGAGCACGATGATCTGCTGCGCGTCGGCGATGGTCGACAGGCGATGCGCGATCACCAGCGTGGTGCGGTTCTTCGCGATTTCCTTCAACTGCGCCTGGATCGCCTGCTCCGACTTCGAATCGAGGGCCGAGGTTGCCTCGTCGAAGATCAGGATCGCCGGGTTCTTCAACAAGGTGCGCGCGATCGCCACGCGCTGCTTCTCCCCGCCCGACAGTTTTAAACCGCGCTCGCCGACCATCGTCGCATACCCGTCCGGCAGGCTCTCGATGAAGTCGTGGATCGATGCGGCGCGCGCCGCCGCGACGATATCGTTCTTGCTCGCGCCCGGCCGGCCATAGGCGATGTTGTATTCGATGGTGTCGTTGAACAGGACCGTATCCTGGGGCACGATGCCGATCGCGGCGCGCAAGGAGGCTTGCGTGATCGTCCGGATATCCTGGCCGTCGATGCTGATCGCGCCGCGGTTCACGTCGTAGAAACGGAACAGCAGGCGCGAGAGGGTCGACTTGCCCGAGCCGCTGTGGCCGACCACGGCGGTGGTGGTGCCGGCCGGGATGGCGAAGTCGACATCGAACAGGATCTGGCGCTTGGTCTCGTAACTGAACTCGACGTGCGAGAACTCGACCCGGGCGCCGCCCGCCACCAAAGGCTGGGCACCCGGCGAATCGGCCACTTCGCGGTTCTGGTCCAAGAGGCCGAACAGGCGCTCCATGTCGGCCAGGGCCTGCTTGATCTCGCGGTAGATCACGCCCAGGAAGTTCAGCGGGATGTACAGCTGGATCATGAACGAGTTGACCAGCACCAGGTCGCCCAGCGACATCGTGCCGGCGATCACGCCCTCGGTGGCGCGCCACAGGATCAGCGTCACGGCCGTGGCGATGATCAGCGACTGGCCTGTATTGAGGACCGAGAGCGAGGTCTGCGAGCGCACCGCGGCGTTTTCGTAATTCTGCAGGCCCTGGTCGTAGCGCTGGGCTTCGTAGTCTTCGTTACCGAAGTATTTCACCGTTTCGTAATTGATCAGCGAGTCGATCGCCTTGGTGTTGGCTTTCGAATCGAGCTCGTTCATCGTGCGCCGGAAATGGGTGCGCCATTCGGTGACCGCGACTGTGAACACGATATAGGTCACCAGCGCGACGGCGGTAATGATCGAAAACCACTTGTCATAGTTGAGCACCAGGTAGCCCAGCACCAGCGTGATCTCGACCAGGGTCGGCAGCACGTTGAAGAGCGAATACGAGATCAGCGAATTGACGCCGCGCGTGCCGCGCTCGATATCGCGCGTCATGCCGCCGGTCTGGCGGTTCAGGTGAAAGCGCAGCGACAAGGCGTGCAGGTGGCGGAACACTTGCAGGGCGATCGTGCGCACCGCGCGCTGTGTGACGCGCGCGAACAGGAATTCGCGCAATTCCGTGAACACCGTGCTCGCCAGGCGCAGCGCGCCGTAGGCGACCAGGGCGGCCAGCGGCAGCACCAACAGCGCCTGCGGATGCGCCGGGTCGATCGCCAGCTGGTCGATGAGTTTTTTCAGCACCAGCGGCACGCCGACGTTGGCCATCTTGGCGCCGATCAGCGCGCCGAGCGCTGCCAGCACCCGCCATTTATAGACCCACAGGTAAGGGAACAGCGTTTTCAGGGTCGCCCAATCGCTTCTCTGGCGCCCCTTCGCGTCGGATGGTGGGGGAGGTGTCGTGGAGTGGCGTCGCATGGCAGGGATCCGGGATCTATGGTTCAATTCGGGACGATTGTAGCTTTTCACGAGAAATCAAGATGACCACGCCAGAAAACACGCCCTCCGTCCACACCAACCGCCTGCCGGAAGGAAAAATGCCGCAGCTGCGTGTGATGCCGAGCCCACCCGACGCGAACGTGTATGGCGACGTCTTCGGCGGCTGGATCATGGCGCAGGTCGACATCGCCGGCTCGCTGCCGGCCACGCGCCGCGCCAACGGCCGGGTTGCCACCATCGCGGTGAATTCCTTCCTGTTCAAGAACCCGGTGTTCGTCGGCGACCTGCTGTCGTTTTACGCCGATATCGTCAAGGTAGGCAATACCTCGATCACGGTCTATGTCGAGGTGTATGCCGAACGCAACCGCCTGCAGTCGAACATCGTCAAGGTGACCGAAGCGACGCTGACCTATGTCGCCACCGGCGAGGACCGCAAGCCGCGCCAGCTGCCGCCGATCGAGTCGCTGATCTCGCATCAGTGAAGCTGGAGCGCCGCACCTTCCTGATCGACGCGGCGCGCTTGAGCGCCGCGGCTGCCACGGGTGCGGCGTTCAGCACAGCAGCGGCCGGCACGGCGTATCCCTTCTCCCTCGGCGTCGCCTCCGGCTCGCCGCTGCCCCACTCCGTCATCCTCTGGACCCGCATCCTGCCCGATCCGCTCAATGCCGCATCGGTATCCCCGATCGCCTTGACCGTGCGCTGGGAAGTGGCCGAGGACGAGGGCTTCAGGAAGGTGGTCGCGCAAGGCAGCGCGGTGGCCGCGCCCGCACTCGCGCACAGCGTGCACGTCGATGCGACCGGCTTGAAGCCGGCGCGCTGGTACTGGTACCGCTTCATGCTGGGCGACGCCGTCAGTCCGGTCGGACGCACCCGCACCGCGCCCGCCGGCGACGCCCTGCCCGCTTCCCTCAAACTCGTGGTCGCCTCCTGCCAGCACTGGGAGTTCGGCCACTATGCCGCGCACCGCCACATTGCCGCCGCCGCGCCCGACCTGGTCGCCTTCCTGGGCGACTATATCTACGAGTGGGGCCCCTACCAGCTGCGCCATCCGGCGCGCGCACTGCGCGTGGACGAATCGTTCACGCTGGCGCAGTACCGCGCGCGCTATGCGCAATACAAGAGCGACCCGGACTTGCAAAGCGCGCACCAGGCCGCGCCCTGGATCGTCACCTGGGACGACCACGAGGTCGCCAACGATTACGCGGGCGATATCGACGAGCGCCTGGCGCCGGAATTCGGTGCGCGGCGCGCGGCGGCCTACCAGGCCTTTTATGAACACATGCCGCTCCGTCTGGCGCCGCCGCAGGCTGGACGCTTCGGCAGCATCCGCATGTTCCAGCGCTATGACTGGGGCCGGCTGGCGCGCTTCCACGTGCTCGACAACCGCCAGTACCGCTCACCGCTGCCGTGTTCAAAACCGGGACGCGGCGGCTCGAACGTGGTGCTGGCGCGCGCCTGCGCCGCGCTGCGCGACCCGTCACGCACGATGCTGGGAAGCGAGCAGGAGGCCTGGCTGGCGCAGGGCCTGTCGTCCTCGCGCGCGCGCTGGAACATCCTGGCCCAGCAGACGCCGATGGCCCAGTCGAGCGGCGTGCCGGTACTGGTGCCCGAGGATGGCCGCTTCTGGACCGATGGCTGGGATGGTTATCCGGTGGCGCGACGGCGCCTGCTCGATACGCTGGCAAACAGCGGCGCGAAGAATCCGCTGGTGCTGGCGGGCGACGTGCACACCTTTTATGCGAGCGAGTTGCGCCGCGATTTTTCACGGCCCGCGTCGAAAGCGAACCCGGTCGTCGCCGCCGAACTGTGCGGCACCTCGATCACCTCGAGCTCGCGGCCTCAATACCGCACCCAGGAAAACGTCGCGCGCAATCCGCACATCCTGTACGGCCGCAGCGACAAGCGCGGCTACATGCTGATGGAGGTGACGCCGGACGCGACGCGTTCGCGCTTCATGGCGCTCGACGACGTGCGCGATGCGCGTTCGGGCCAGGCCCAAGCGGCCGCCTTTGTCGTGCGCGATGGTTCTCCCGCCTTGCGCCGGACCTGATGCGCCGTCGAACCACGAGACCCGGCGCCGGGTCCCCTCCCGTTCGATCAATACCGCTCGGTTAGCTTAAAATACGGGCAATTTCGCCCCAATTTTTCTTGAAATCGCCCGCCATGTCTTATTCCACCCCCGCCATGCCCGCTTTGAACAACGATCTCGGCTGGCTTGCGGGCGGTGGCGAGATGGGCGCCCTGATCCGCTCGATGGATTGGTCGGCGACCCCGCTCGGCCCCCTCGACAGCTGGCCCCAGAGCTTGCGCACCTCGGTCAGCCTGTGCCTGTCGTCGACCTTTCCGATCCTGGTCGCCTGGGGGCCGGACGACATCCAGATCTACAACGACGCCTACCGGCCGATCTGCGGCGACCTGCATCCCGCGGCGATGGGCGCGCCGTTCAAGGAGATCTGGGCCAGCGCGCTGCCGGTGGTGGGCGACGCCTTCGACCGCGCGCACAAGGGCGAGGGCGCGTACATCCGCGACCAGCGCATGTTCCTGGACCGCCTCGGCTATCTCGAGGAAGCCTTCATGACCTTTTCCTTCTCGCCGATTCGCGACGAGTCCGGCGAAGTGGGGGGCATCTTCCACCCGATTACGGAGTCGACGCCGACGGTGCTCAATGCGCGCCGCACCCAGGGCCTGCGCGACCTGAGCGTCGACATCGGCGATGCCCGTACCCTGGGCGAGATCGACGCCGGCATTGCGGCCCAGTATGCGAACCTGGCACTCGACCTGCCCTTCCTGCTGGTCTACCAGCTCGATACCGCCAGCGGCACACTGGTGCTGCGCTGTGGCGTCGGCCTCGACGGCCATCCGCGCATGGCGCCCGGCCTGACCGTCCTGGACGATGCCCTCTGGCCGTTCGCACGCGCCGCGCACAGCGGCGCAGCCGAACGCATCGACGGCCTGGCGGCGCGCTTCGGCGGCCTGCCGTGCGGCCCTTACGAGAACGCCCCCGACAGCGCCATGGTGTTGCCGATCGCCCTGCCCGGCGAGCAAGCCCTGTTCGGCTTCGCCGTGGCCGGCGTGAGCGCGGCGCGCGCGCTCGACGCCGATTACCTGAGTTTCTACGGCCTGCTCGGCGCGGCCCTCAACAGCGCCGTCGGCAACGTCGTCGCCTACGAAAAGGAGCAGCACCGCGCCGAGGAACTGGCCCAGATCGACCGCGCCAAGACCGCTTTCTTTTCCAACGTGTCGCACGAGTTCCGTACTCCGCTGACGCTGATCCTCGGCCCGCTCGACGACGCACTGAACGACCGTTTCGAGCCGCTCGGCGCGGTGCAGCGGCAACGCATCGGGGCCACCCAGCGCAACGCCTTGCGCCTGCTTAAGCTGGTCAATTCGCTGCTCGACTTCTCGCGCATCGAAGCGGGCCGGGTGCAGGCAAGCTACGTGCCGACCGACCTGGCGCGCCTGACCGCCGACCTGGCCAGCGTGTTCGAATCGGCCATGGCCAAGGGCGGCTTGCGCTACGAGATCGACCTGCAAGATCCGGGCGAACCGGTCTGGGTCGACCGCGACATGTGGGAAAAAATCGTGTTCAACCTGCTCTCGAACGCGTTCAAGTTCACGCTCGAAGGCAGCGTACACGTCGCGCTGGGCCGCCATGACGGGATGCTGCGCCTGTCCGTGCGCGACACCGGCAGCGGCATCCCGCAAAGCGAATTGCCGCGCGTGTTCGAACGCTTCCACCGGATCGAAGGCACGCCCGGCCGCACCTACGAGGGAACCGGAATCGGCCTGGCGCTGATCCAGGAACTGGTGCGCCTGCACGGCGGCGTCATTTCCGTGCACAGCGTCGAGGGCAAAGGCACGCGCTTCGACGTCGACCTGCCCTTCGGCCACGCGCACCTGCCGCAGGACCGGATCGTCGACGGCGGCGCTCAGGCCGTGCCGGCGCCGCAGCAGCGCATGGGCGCCGCGTTTGTCGAGGAAGCCTTGCGCTGGCTGCCGGACGCGCAGGAAACGCAAGCGCAGCGCACGCAGGCGCCGGACAGCGCGCTGCGGCCGGCCGCGCCGCTGCCGCGCATCCTGATCGCCGACGACAACAACGACATGCGCGCCTACCTCAAGGCGCTGCTCGATCCGCATGCCGAGGTGACGGTCTGCGCCGACGGCGAAGCCGCATTCGCGCATCTGCTGCGCGAACGCCCCGACATGCTGCTGAGCGACGTGATGATGCCGAAGCTCGACGGCTTCGGCCTGATCGCCCGCATCCGCGCGCACGAGGCGCTGCAGGACCTGCCGGTAATGCTGCTGTCGGCGCGCGCCGGCGAGGAAGCCAAGGTCGAAGGCCTGCGCTCCGGCGCCGACGACTACCTGGTGAAACCGTTCGCCGCCGGCGAGCTGCTGGCGCGCGTCCAGCGCCAGCTGCAGCATGGCCGCGAGCGCCGCCTGCAACTGCAGGTGCTGGCCATGCGCGAATCGTATTTCCACGAGCTGGTCGACGTCGCCCCGGTGATGCTCTGGACCACCGACGAGAACGACATGTGCACTTACCTGAGCCGCCGCTGGTACGAATACACCGGCCGCACCTTCGAGCAGGACCAGGGGCTGGGCTGGCTCGAAAACGTCCACCCGGACGATCTGCCGCGCACGCGCGACGCCTTCCTGGCCGCCACCGCCGCCGGCGCGGCCTTCCACGTCGACTACCGCCTGCGCCGCCACGACGGCACGTACCGCTGGTTCATCGATGCCGGCACCCCGCGCTTCGACGAGGACGGCCGGCGCAATGGCTATGTCGGCACCGTCACCGACGTGCATGCACGCACCGAGGCCGAGGAAGAACTGCAGCGCATGGCGCAGGCGCTGGCCGAGAAGAACCGCATGCAAAGCGAGTTCCTGTACACGCTCGCGCACGAGCTGCGCAACCCGCTGGCGCCGATCCGCACCGGCCTCGAACTGATGCGGCTGAATCCGTCCGTGGCGCAGTCCGGCAATGTGCAAGGCATGATCAAGCGCCAGGTCGACCATATGGTGCACCTGGTGGACGACCTGCTGGACATGGCGCGCCTGTCCGAGGGCAAGGTCGAGCTGCGCCGCAGCCAGGTACGGCTCGACGAGGTGGTCGAGGATGCGATCGAGATGAGCATGCCGCTGGTGACCGCGGGCGAACATGATCTGTCGCTGGTGCTGCCGGAGCTGCCGCTCCTGCTCCACGTGGACCGGCACCGTATCGCCCAGGTGCTGAGCAACCTGGTCAACAATGCGGCCAAGTACACGCCGCGCGGCGGCCGCATCGCGGTGCAGGCGCAGTCGCGCGAAGGCGAGATCGTGCTGTCCGTGACCGACAACGGCATCGGCATCGCGACCGCCATGTTGCCCGTCATTTTCGATATGTATGCCCAGGTCCACGACAACGCCGGCATGGCGCAGGGCGGCCTGGGTGTGGGCCTGAACCTGGTCAAGCGCCTGGTCGAACTGCATGGCGGGCAGGTGCGCGCCGAAAGCGCTGGGCTGGGACAGGGCAGCCGCTTCACGGTGTCGCTGCCGCTGCAGGCCATGCAGGCGTCCGATGCCGGCAGCGCACCCGCCGCCGCCACGGCGGAACTACAGGAAGCGGCGAGCCTGAACATCCTCGTGGTCGACGACAACATCGATGCGGCGCAGATGCTGCGTTCCCTGCTGGAGATGATCGGCCACGCGGTAACGCTCGCGCACGATGGCGCCAGCGCACTGGCGCAGGCGCGCCAGGGACGTCCGGATGCGGTCTTCCTCGACATCGGCCTGCCCGACCAGAGCGGCCTGGAAGTGGCGCTGGCGCTGCGCGCGATGGAAGGCATGCGCCAGGCCGTGCTGGTCGCGCTGACCGGCTGGGGCGCGGCCGAGGACCGCCAGCGCTCTTCCGCCGCGGGCTTCGATGCGCACCTGACGAAACCGGCGAACCTGGAACACGTGCACGCCGTGCTGCGCGAGGTCACGGCACGGCGCGGCGTCACGCCGCCCGCGCCCTGCCAACTCCTGCCGGGCGCCGACCGGGCTAGTTAACGGCCGCAACACCGGCTGGCCGTTCGCCGCGCACTTCGAAGCGGCTGCTGGCGATCGCCTTGCCCGCCTGGTCGACCAGCTCGAGCCAGTGTTCGCCCGCCAGCGGACGCCAGGCCGCCGGCGCGTCCGCCGGCGCCAGGATGGTCCCGTCCAGGCGCCAGCGCAAATCCTGCCCGGCCTGCGCCCGCAGCACGATCCGCTCCACCTGTTGCGGGATATCCGGGTCGATCGCGATGATGCTGCCGTCGGCCGGGTAAACGATGCGCGGCGCTCGCGGTGCAGGTAATCCATGACGTCGCGCCAGACCGGCGCCGCGCCCTTTGCCCTTTTCCGCGCAATCGACCGTGAATGGGTCGGGCGCGCGCGGATCGCCGAAGGCCACCATCTGGCTTGAGAAGCGCGCCGTCACCTGGCGCACGCCCTTGACGGCGCCTTCCGGAGAGAATGCCTGCACGCTGGTTTGCGCCTGCGCGGCGTGCGGGTAACAGCGTCAGGACCAGGAATGAGAACACTCGGGACAAGGCGCGCATCGGCAGCTCCGCAAAGGCGAATACTGCCAAGCTACGGCGGCGCGCAAAAGGCACGTCCAGCCTAGGTCAACAGCTAGTTGAGTGTTGCAAAACCGTGTGGATGTGTCAACGAATTCAGACTGGTTCGTGTCTTCGGTGTCAGTGCGGGACCAGCCTGCACCCGAGTGCGCGTTCCCACTTCCTGCGCAGAGCCGCCTCTGGAAGCTGCGCGAGCAGGCGGCCGGTCTGCGTACTGACGCGCAGGCCGCGCAGGGCGCGCAGGGCGCCCATATTAGTGCAGGATGAGTGCGGCGGTACTTCCGCAACGATCAGCATCTCGGTGCCCCCCTTCAACCAGGCAGCCAATGCGAAGTTGGGGTCTTCCTTCTGTTCGCAGCGGGGGAAGGACGCAGCCGCCTTCTGAACTTCTGGATGCAGCGTCAGTTCGACCGGTTTCCCTTTGGTACCCGAGAAAACCCGCACATCCCAGGTGCCGACCGCGCCGCCGTCGCTGGCATTGACGGCCCACTGTGCGCCGGCTGGCGAGTGCACGATTTCCGCAAGCGTCGCGTCCACGCCAAGCGCGCGCAGTGCATCGTGCCCCGCTGGTCCGTTCATGCCGGTTGGTGCCACGCCTTTTGCCGACCAGGTTCCGCTACAGGCCTGGGCCGGCGGCATCAGCAGGGAGAGCGCGATGAAAAGCGCGGGCAGGTGCCGGGCGGGGCTGCTCAGCCAGCATACTGTGCGCATTTTTCTGCCTTTCAGGCGCGGATATGTTGGTGGGGCTGTTGCCTGCCCTGTTCGTGGCGCTTTTGATCCGCGTGGGCACAAGTGCCCACCCTACGAGAAACGTTTATGGCCGCTGCGCGGAATCACAAGGGACTGAACCAGGCGGATTTATAGGCCTGTCAAGCCGACTGCTTCTCGTCCCGCAACTCGCGCCGCAGGATCTTGCCGACGTTGGTCTTCGGCAGCGTGTCGCGGAATTCGATCGCGCGCGGGCGCTTGTAGCCGGTCAGCTCTTCCTTGCAGAATTCCATCAGGGTCTCGACGCTCAGGGCCGGGTCCTTGCGCACCACGTACAGTTTCACCGCTTCGCCCGAATGCTTGTCCGGCACCCCGACGCAGGCCACTTCCAGCACGCCCGGATGCGCCGCGACGACGTTTTCGACTTCGTTCGGGTAGACGTTGAAACCGGAGACCAGGATCATGTCTTTCTTGCGGTCGACGATGCGCGTGTAGCCGCGTTCGTCCATGATGCCGATGTCGCCGGTCTTCAGGAAGCCGTCCGGCGTCATGACCTTGGCCGTTTCGTCGTCGCGCTGCCAGTAGCCGGCCATGACTTGCGGGCCGCGGATCGCGATTTCGCCGGACTGGCCGAAGGGGACCGGGTTGCCGGCGTCGTCGAGGATCAGGATTTCGGTCGACGGCAGCGGCAGGCCGATGGTGCCGGTGAAATCGCTGATGTCGCAGCGGTTGGCGGAGGCCACCGGCGAGGCTTCGGACAATCCATAGCCTTCCACGATTGGGGTGCCGGTAATTTTCAGCCACTTGTCGGCCACCGCCTGCTGCACCGCCATGCCGCCGCCCGGGCAGACCAGGTAGCTCGAATGATCGAGATTGGCGAAGGCCGGCTGGTTCACCAGGCCGTTGTAGAGCGTGTTCACGGCCGGGAAGACGTTGATGCGGTACTTGCCCAGCTCCTTGATGAAGCCGTCCATGTCGCGCGGGTTCGGGATCAGCAAATTCATGCCGCCCAGGCGCATGCCGAGCAGGCCGCAAACGGTCAGGGCGTAGATGTGGTACAGCGGCAGCGCGCACATGAATTGCAGCTGCCGGCCGGCCGGGGCACGGCCGAGCGAGGGCGCGAACCAGGCTTCGTTTTGCAGCACATTGGCCAGCACGTTCTTGTGCAGCAGGACGGCGCCTTTCGAGACGCCCGTGGTGCCGCCGGTGTACTGCAGGAAGGCGATGTCGTCATGACCGAGCTTGACCGGCGTGAAGCTCAGGCGCGCGCCCTGGGCCAGCACCTTGTTGAAACCGATCGCACCGGGCAGCGACCAGGCGGGCACCATCTTTTTCACCTTGCGCACGACGAAGTTGACGATCGTGCCCTTGAGAGTGCCGAGCAGGTCGCCCATGCTGCCGACGATGACGTGTTTGACTTGCGTGTTCGCGATCACCTGCTGCACCGTGTGCGCGAAGTTTTCCAGCACCACCAGCGCCTCGGCGCCGGAGTCCTTCAACTGGTGCTGCAGCTCGCGCGGGGTGTAGAGCGGATTGACGTTGACGATGGTGTAGCCGCCGCGCAGGGCGGCGGCCATCGCGACCGGGTATTGCAGCACGTTCGGCAGCATGATCGCCACGCGCGCGCCCGGCTGCAGGCCGCGGCTCTGGAACCAGGCGGCCATCTGTTGCGACATGCGGTCGAGGTCGGCGTAGGTGATGACCTTGTCCATGCAGGCAAAAGCGTCGCGGTCCGCGTACTTGCGGAAGGACTCTTCCAGCAAATGGGTCAGGGAACGGTACTGTGTCGGGTCGATCTCCGACGCTACGCCGGCCTGGTACGACTTGAGCCAAAACTTGTCCATCTATGCCTCGCCTTCTAAAAACTGTATGTCCAATAAAATGCAAAGCCGCCCGAGGTAGCCGGGCGGCTTTGCCAGCCGGACGCGTTGCTGGCGTCAGGCTGCTTGCTTGTGTGCCGTTTGCGGCTCGTCGCGCAGCGCGCGCCGCAGGATCTTGCCGACGTTGGTCTTCGGCAGTTCGTCGCGGAACTCGATGTACTTCGGTTTCTTGTAGCCGGTGAACTGCTGCTTGCAGTAGTCCATCAGCGCGCTTTCCGTCAGGCCCGGGTCCTTGCGCACCACGAACACCTTGACCGCCTCGCCCGAGTGCTCGTCCGGCACGCCGACGACGGCGCATTCGAGCACGCCCGGATGGGCGGCGATCACGCCTTCGAGTTCGTTCGGGTAGACGTTAAAGCCCGAGACCAGGATCATGTCCTTCTTGCGGTCGACGATCTTGACGTAGCCGCGTTCGTCCATGGTGCCGATGTCGCCCGACTTGAAGAAGCCGTCGGCGGTCATGACCTTGGCCGTTTCGTCGGGACGGTTCCAGTAGCCGGCCATGACCTGCGGGCCGCGGATCGCGATCTCGCCGGGCTGGCCGAGCGCAACCGGCTTGCCGTCGTCGTCGAGAATGGCGATGTCGGTCGACGGCACCGGTAAGCCGATGCTGCCCGTGAAACCGGTTTCGTCCGAACGGTTGCAGGTGGCGACCGGCGAGGTTTCCGAGAGGCCGTAACCCTCGATGATACTCTTGCCGGTGATCTGCTTCCACTTGTCGTTGACCGCCTGTTGCACGGCCATGCCGCCGCCGTTCGCCGTTTTCAGCTGCGAAAAATCGAGCTTGGCGAAGTCCGGGTGGTTGACCAGCGCGTTGTACAGCGTGTTCACCGCCGGCAGCATGTTGACCTTGTACTTGGCCAGTTCCTTGATGAAGCCGGGGATGTCGCGCGGGTTCGGGATCAGGATGTTCATGGCGCCGGCGCGCATGCCCCACAGGGCGCAGGCCGTCAGCGCGAAGATGTGGTACAGCGGCAGCGCGCAGACGATGGTCTGGAATTCGACGTGCGGCGGCTGCGAGTTGGCCGGTTCGGCCCAGGCTTCGGCCTGCAGCACGTTGGCGATCACGTTGCGATGGGTGAGCGTGGCGCCTTTCGAGACGCCGGTGGTGCCGCCCGTGTACTGGAGGAAGGCGACATCCGACGAACTCAAGGTGGCCGGCGCGAACGGCATCCTGGCGCCCTGGGCCAGCGCATCCTTGAAGCGCACCATGTTCGGCAGGGCGAAGTCGGGCACCATTTTTTTCACGCTGCGCACGACGAAGTTGACCAGCATGCCCTTGGCGCCGCCGAGCAGCTCGCCCATGCTGGCCACGACCACGTGGCGCACCTGCGTGTTTTTCAGCACCTGCTCGACCGTGTGCGCGAAGTTCTCGAGCACGATGATCGCTTCGCTGCCCGAGTCCTTCAGCTGGTGCTCGAGTTCGCGCGGGGTGTAGAGCGGATTGACGTTGACGACGGTGTAGCCGGCGCGCAGGATGGCGGCGATCGCGACCGGATACTGCAGGATGTTGGGCATCATCACCGCCACCCGCGCGCCCTTGGCCATGCCGCGGCTTTGCAGCCAGGCGGCCAGGCGCTTCGAGCAGTCGTCGAGTTCGGCGTAGGTCAGGAACTTGTCCATGCACACGTACGCGTTATTGTTCGCATACTTCTGGAACGATTCCTCCAGCAGGTGCACGAGCGAGGTGTACTGATCGGGATTGATCTCTGCAGGTACGCCCGGGGGATACGACTTCAGCCAAATTTTGTCCATCACATGCCTCTGTCTCAATAGGATCGTTATCGTCCACGGCGCCATTCAAAAAGTGAAGACGCGATGGCTGCATTATGCGTTTGCTATTGAATGTGATGCTATCGGGCAGCGCCCGCATAAGCAAGCGCTTTTGGCGCGATTGGAACAGTCACTCTACGGCTGGCCTCCCGTGCTGCGCTGCACCATCAGGGTTGCCGGCGCCGTGGCCACGTCGACCATGCGCAGCGCGTGCTGACGCTCGGTCTTGTCCAGCTTCGCCAGGCGGTTCACCTTGCGGTAGAACGCGCCGAAATCCTTCTCGCCGCGCAGCATGGCGCGAAAAGCCGGCACATAGTCGGTATACGTCGCGATCGAGGCCAGGTGGGCGTTCGAGAGCGGCTCGGCAAAGAAGCGGTCGTAGCCGGCATAACCGCCCCAATTCGCCTTCAAGACCTGGTATTCCTCCTTCAGCGCGACAAATAAACGGCCCTTGGCGATGCGTTTTTCCTCGTCCGGGACGATGGCCGCATAGGTGCGTTCGAGTTCTTTCCGGTATTTCAGCAGCAGCGCCAGGAAATCCTTGCGCCTTACCGTGTAGCGCGCAAAGCCTTCGCGCATGGCCGGATTGCCGAAGCGTGCCAGCCACAGCTCGACGCCCTCCTCTTCCACGGCGCTGGCGAAGGATTCGTTGAAGCGCGAGTCGCCCGGCACATACGTCATCTGGTGCGCCAGTTCGTGGAAGATCAGGCGCGCCAGTTCGGCGTCGGGATAATTGATGAAGGTGGAAATCAAGGGGTCGTTGAACCAGCCGAGCGTGGAATAGGCGCTGACGCCGCCGATTTCGACGTCGCGCCCTTGCGCACGCAACTCCCTGGCGTAGGCCTGGGCTTCTTCCTTGCTGTAATAGCCGCGGTAATTCACGCAGCCGGCCACCGGGAAGCACCACTGCAGGGGTTTCAGGGACAGCTCCGGCGTGGCGACGACATTCCACAGCACGTACTGACGCTTTAACGCTGCGTATTTTTTATAACTGTCGTTGTCGGGCAGGCCCATTTGCTGGACCGCGAAGCGGCGGATCTGGCGCGCCGATTCGAGGCGGTGGCGCAGCGTGGTGTTGGTGGCCGGATCGGCCAGCCAGTCATCGATGGGTCGTGCGTCGGAGAGGAGTTCGAGCTGGCCCTGGGCGGCCTGGGTGTAGTAATTCAGAGTAGAACAACTGGCAAGCATTCCGGCGGCGGCGCTCGCGATGAGCGCGCGCCGGAACAAGGGGGAGAGTTTAGGGGAGGATGTCATGTCCGGGTCGTGGCGAGGCTTTTTCGACCTGCACCAGGGTGTCGTAGAAAGTGGGCGCCCGACCCATGTCGGTCAGGCGCTGGCTGGTCACTTCATTGGCGTTCTTGCCGTCCTTGGCGAGTTTCTTCCACCAGATCGACAAACCCACCACCAGGCCGGGTCGCGCTTTTTCGGTCACGCGCGCCTTGGCGATAAACGAGCCGCGGTCATTAAAAATACGGGCCATGTCACCGTGGACGATGCCGCGCGGGGCGGCGTCGTTCGGGTGGATGTCGAGGTGCGGCTCGCCCTCGGTTGCACGTAGGCTCTGTACATTGACAAAAGTCGAGTTCAGGAAGTTCCGCGCCGGCGGAGAAATCATCGCCAGCGGATAGCGCTTTGCCAAGACCGGATTCGAGGCCACCGATTCGTAGGGGGCGATATACGCCGGCAGCGGGTCGAGTCCGTCGTTCGCCATCGTGCTCGAATAAAACTCGCATTTGCCGGACGGCGTAGGGAAACCGCCTTCGGCGAAGGGCGCATCCGGCATGTTCAGCTTCTGCCAGCCTTTTTGTTTAAGCGACTCCCAATCGAAGTGGATCGCGCGCGTATGCGTCTTGTCGAACGCCTGCGCGGCCAGCGCGTCGTCCGATTCGCTGAAACAGGCGTCGGTAAAACCCATGCGCGCGGCCAGCAAGCGGAAAATCTCGCTGTTCGGTTTCGCTTCGCCCATCGGCGCGATCGCCGCATTATTCGCCATCATGTACAGGTGGCCATAGGCCAGGTGCGCATCGACGTGTTCCAGCTGGGTCGTGGCCGGCAGCAGGATGTCGGCGTAATCGGCGCTGTCGGTCTGGAACTGTTCGAGCACGACGGTGAACAAATCGGCGCGCTCGAAGCCTTGTTGGACCTTGCTCGAATCCGGTGCGATCGCCAGCGGGTTGGCGTTGTAGACAATCACGGCCTCGACCTGCGGCCCGAATGCGGGCGAGGCGGGTTTCAGTAAATCGTCGCCGATGGTCGTCATGTTGATCGTGCGCGGACTGCGACCGGCCAGCAGATCGGGGCGCTGCAGCGCGGCGCGATTGGCCGGGAACGAGCCCGAGGTCGATAACTGGATGCCGCCGGCCGCATGGCGCCAGGCGCCGACCAGGGCCGGCAGGCAGCTCATGTTACGCACCGCCATGCCGCCGCCGCGCGCCCGCTGCACGCCGTAGTTGCAGCGAATCGCCACCGGCTCGCCGCGGCGCGCCATGCCGCCATACAGGCGTGCCAGGTCGGTCACTTCCTGCGCCGTGATGCCGCAGGTGTCGGCCGTGCGTTGCGGCGTCCATGCCAGCGCGCGTTCCTTCAATTCCTCGAAGCCGAGCGTGTAGGCGGCGATGTAGTCGTGGTCGAGCAGGTCTTCCTGGATCAGCACGTGCATCAGGCCAAGCGCCAGCGCGGCGTCGGTGCCGGGCAGCAGCGCGATGTGCTGATGGCATTTTTCCGCCGTCAGCGAGCGGTAGGGATCGATCGCGATCAGCGTCGCGCCGCGGCGCTTGGCTTCCTGGGCGCGCATCCAGAAGTGAAGGTTCGAGGCGATCGGGTTGCCGCCCCAGATGATGATCAGCTTGGCATCCTGGAACTGCTCCATGTCGGTCCCGATCGACGCGCCCACCGTGTACTTATAGCCGGTAAAGCCGGCGGTGGCGCAGATGGTGCGGTCGAGCAGGGAGGCGCCGAGCTTGTTAAAGAAGCGCATCGACATCGCCTCGCCTTGCACCAGGCCCATGGTGCCGCAATAGCTGTAGGGGAGGATGGCTTCGGGATCGCGCGCGGCGATCGGCTTCAGGCGCGCCGCGATGTCGTCGAGCGCCGCGTCCCAGCTGATGCGCTCGAACTTCCCTTCTCCCTTCTTGCCCACGCGGCGCATCGGGTACAGGATGCGGTCCGGCGAGTAGGTCCGTTCGACGTAGCGCGCTACCTTGGTGCACAGCACCCCGGCCGTGGTCGGATGCTCCGGATCGCCGCGCACCTCGGTCGCCACGCCGTCTTCGACGGTGATCAGCAAGGCACAGGTATCGGGGCAATCGTGGGGGCAGGCGGCGCGGACTTGGGTGGTGGACATCGGGTTCAATTCTCGGGAAAAACTTCGGTAAACCAATACTTTAGCTGATTCGGTCGGGGTCGGTGACCAGCGCTGGATTTCCCATGTTGAGGCGGGCTACAATGGTTCTCGACACTTGCATACATGTCCATGCAAAACAGGGAGATCAAGATGCGACTCGTGGAACCTATCCTGGCTTTCCAAACCGAACTGGAACACATCCGGCGCGACCTGCACGCCCATCCGGAACTCTGCTACGAAGAACAACGCACCGCCGACATCATCGCCGCGCGCCTGGAAGAATGGGGCATTCCCGTGGTGCGCGGACTGGGCGTGACCGGCGTCGTCGGCGTGATCAAGAACGGCACATCGCAGCGCGCGATCGGCCTGCGCGCCGACATGGATGCGCTGCCGATGCAGGAGCTCAACACATTTGACCATGCGTCGCGCCACCCCGGCAAGATGCATGCATGCGGTCATGACGGCCACACGGCAATGTTATTGGGCGCAGCCCACTATTTGTCGCGTCATCGCAACTTCGATGGCACCGTAGTCCTGATTTTCCAGCCGGCCGAAGAAGGCGGCGCCGGCGCGCGCCGCATGATGGAAGATGGCCTGTTCGACCAGTTCCCGGTCGATGCCGTCTACGGCATGCACAACTGGCCCGGCCTGGCGGCGGGCAGCTTCGGCGTGATCCCGGGGCCGATGATGGCCTCGAGTAACGAGTTCCGTGTCGTTGTGAAGGGCAAAGGCGCGCACGCGGCGCAGCCGCACCGCGGTATCGATCCGGTGACGGTGGCGGTGCAGATCGCGCAAGCCTGGCAGACGATCATCTCGCGCGAAAAGAATCCGCTGGAGACGGCCGTGTTGTCGATCACCCAGATCCACGCCGGCAGTGCGACCAATGTGATCCCCGACGAAGCGGTGATGATCGGTACCGTGCGCACCTTCTCGACCGACGTACTCGACCTGATCGAGCGCCGCATGGCCGAGATGGCGAACGGCATCGCGGCCGCCTTCAACGCCGGCGTCGATTTCGGCTTCAAGCGCAATTACCCGCCGCTGGTCAACGATCCCGCCTGCACCGCTTTCGCCACCGAGGCGATGCGCGCGGTGGTGGGCGCGGCCAACGTCAACACCGCGGTCGAACCGACCATGGGCGCCGAGGACTTCGCCTTCATGCTGCAGGCAAAGCCGGGCTGCTATGCCTTTATCGGCAACGGCGACGGCGAGCACCGTTCGGGCGGGCATGGACTCGGACCATGCCAGTTGCACAACGGGAGTTATGATTTCAATGACCAGCTGTTGCCGATCGGGGCCAGTTATTGGGTCAAACTGGTGGAGACGGGCTTGCCGCCGGCGTGATGTGCATGGCGTGCTGCCGATTACGGCAACACGTCCGGCCCCTCGCCCACCCGCTGCCCCGGATTGATGCGCTCCAGCGCCAGCAAGGCCGCCGCGTGATCGGCGCCGCCCAAGTCGGCGGCGATCGACGCGTAACTGCGCGTGGCCGCCGCCGTCATCGGCAGCACCAGCCCGGCCGCCCCGGCCGCCGCCAGCACGTTGTGCATGTCTTTCAACTGGCTTTTGACCTGTCCGCCCGGCACGAAATTACGCGCCAACATGCGCTCGCCGTGCAGCTCGAGGATGCGGCTGCCGGCAAAGCCGCCGCGGATCGCGTCGCGCACCGCGCCTGGATCGGCGCCGGCTGCCTGGGCCAGCAGCAGCGCCTCGGCCACGACACTGATCGTCGCGCCGACGATCAATTGATTACACAGCTTGGCGACTTGCCCGCTGCCGCCCGGCCCCACCAGTTGCGCATTGCCGAGCACGGCGAACAGGGGCGCCGCCGCATTGAAATCGGGCAGGCTGCCGCCGGCCATGATGGCCAGCGTCCCCGCTTCGGCGCCGAGCACGCCGCCCGACACCGGCGCGTCAAGACAGCGCATGCCCTCCCCCGCCAGGCGCGCGTGCATTCGCAGCGCTTCGTCGTGGCGGGTCGAACTCATGTCGATCCACAGCGTGCCCGGCGCCATGGCGGGAAGCGCCGCCTCGATCGCGGCCTCCACCGCGGCTCCGTCCGCCAGCATCGACACGACGATGGCCGCACCCGCGACGGCGTCCAGCACCGAAGCGCCGGCAACGATGCCCGCGCCTTCGATCGCCTGCGCTTTCGCGGCGCTGCGGTTCCAGGCGCGTAGCGCATAGCCGGCGCCGGCCAGGCGCAGCGCCATCGGACGGCCCATCAGGCCGATACCAAGAAATGCGACAACGGGGAGAGGCATGCGGTTCCCTTCTGCGATTTGATGAGAAATCACGTGTTTTAGTTAGTACTAGTACAATAATTAAACCAGCCTGCATGGACTGGCTCACTGACGAAAGTAATTATGTTCTCTATTCATAAGATTGGGGCCATCCTTGGCGCCGCCGCCTTGCTGGCGGGCCAAGCGAACGCCGCCGATGGTGGCTGGACCGACTCGGTCTCGTTCGATTACGGCGCCGGCCCGAAAGTGCGCATGGGGCGTGTGGCCGTGCAAAAGGACTGGGATGCGCGCTGGTTCGCCTCGAACGGGCGCCACTTGTCCGGCTACTGGGACCTGTCGGCCGCGTACTGGCGTGGTACGTCCTACCGCAACGTGCCGGGCCAGCACCAGAACCTGGCCGTGATCGGCGTCACGCCGGTGGCACGCTACCAGCGCGACGACAAACTCGGCTGGTATGCCGAAGCCGGCATCGGCGCCAACCTGTTTTCCGAACTGTACAACAACGACGGCCACCAGCTGTCGACCGCCTTCCAGTTCGGCGACCACCTCGGCATTGGCTATGTGATGCCGAATCGATGGGAGCTCGGCCTGAAGTTCCAGCACTTTTCGAATGCCAGCATCAAGCGCCCAAACAGCGGCGCCAATTTCGTGATCCTGAGCGCGCGCTATCATTTTTGACTTTCCGGGCGGCCCGTATTGACGCGGCCCGCTTGAAAATCGGCCTGTCGTGATTTATGTGACAATCCAGGCTGGCATGCCCACCTGGAAGAGACTCGCTTGGATAGTTCCACTGTCAAGACCTATTTGCCATGGCTGGTTGCCACTGCCCTGTTCATGGAGCAGCTCGACGCCACGGTCGTCAACACTGCCATTCCCAGCATCGCAGCGAGCCTCGGGGTCACGCCCCTGAGCCTGAAGTCGGTCGTCACCAGTTATATCCTTGGCCTGGCTGTCGGCATTCCCGTCAGCGGCTGGATGGCCGACCGCTACGGCACGCGCCGCGTGTTCCTGATCGCCATCGGTATCTTCACGCTGGCGTCGGTCCTGTGCGGCCTGGCGCCGAACGCGCAGATGATGACGGCCGCGCGCCTGCTGCAGGGTCTCGGCGGCGCCATGATGATGCCGGTCGGACGCCTGGCCATCGTGCGCAGCTTCCCCAAAGCCGAATTGCTCGGGGCGATGAACTTCGTCATCATCCCGGCCCTGATCGGCCCGCTGCTGGGGCCGACGGTGGGCGGCCTGATGGTCCACTGGACTTCGTGGCGCACGATCTTTTTCATCAATGTCCCCTTCGGCCTGATCGCGATGTACCTGGTCTGGCGCCACATGCCGGACTACCACGGCGACGAGCGCCGTCCGCTCGACGTGATCGGGCTGGTCCTGTTCAGTTCCGGCACCGCGATCCTGTCCTGGCTGCTGGAAATCTTCGGCGAGCATTCGCTCAGTAGCGCCGCGATGGCCCTGATGCTGGCGCTGTCGATCGCCCTGCTGGGCGCGTATGCCCTGCATGCGAGCCGCATCAAGTTCCCGCTGCTGCGCCTGACCCTGCTCAAGGTGCGCACCTTCCGCATCTCGGTAGCGGGCGGATTCGTGACCCGGCTCGGGGTCGGCGGCCTGCCCTTCCTGCTGCCGCTGCTCTACCAGCTCGGGCTGGGCTTGCCGGCTTGGCAGTCGGGCCTGCTGATGATGCCGTCCGCGGCCGCCGCGATGGGCATGAAACTGATCGCACCGAAAGTGCTGGCGCGCTTCGGCTACCGCCAGGTGCTGGTCTTTAATACCCTGTGCATCGGGCTGACGATCGGCCTGTACGGCCTGGTGGGGCGCACGACGCCGCTGGCGGCGATTGTCTGCATCAGCCTGATGCAGGGCTTCTTCAATTCGCTGCAGTTTTCCAGCATGAACACGCTGGCCTATGCCGACATCGAGCCCGGCGACACCAGCATGGCCAGCACCATTTCAAGCTCGTTCCAGCAATTGTCGATGAGTTTCGGGCTGGCGGCCGGTTCCCTCGTCACCGCCTGGTTCCTGGGCCGCGTGCCGCAAACCAACCAGGTCCTGGTAACCGGCGCCCTGCACCACGCCTTCCTGGCGCTGGCCTGCATGACGGTGGTCTCGGCCGCGGTTTTCTGGCGCCTGCGCCGCAAGGATGGCGACAGCATCAGCCGCGGGCGGGCCGTCGCCAAGGAAGCCGAACCGGTGGCGCAACAGCTTTCCTAGCCGACAGGTGCCGTCTCGACAGTCAGTCGCGCCAGCAGTTTTTCGCGGTTATGCATCACGAAATCGATGAAGCTCGCTTCCTTGACGGCCAGGCGCACGATTCCCGGCAGCAGCGGATAGCAGAATACGGCGACCTTGCGCACGGCCTCGTCCTGGGCCAGGGCGGCGCGCGCGCTGGCACCGTTGCCGCCCAGCATGGGCATGAGGGACGCGCGGTGGCGCGAAACGATGGCGTTCAAGGGGGAGGCCAGCTTGTCGGCCAGGGCGGCTTGTTCAGAAGTGGCAAACATACGATTCTCCAGGGAAAGTCAGCCTGGAAGTTTGCCGCTTGGAAAAATTTGTACGCTGCGCCAGAACAATCAGCCGGCGTCTTCCACCGCCTCGCCCAGGTAATCCGGCGCCGCCGCCGCCGCCGCCGCCGTCTTGCGCAGCAACTGCCACTGCAGGCCGGCGACGATGGCCAGCACGACCGCGCAGGCGATCCAGGTCGACCACAGCGTATGGGTCAGGAAATGCGCGCCGCGCAATTGCTGCATCCAGCCCACAAAGCCACCGAGCAGGATCGCCGCCAGGGCCACGCGCCGCGCCTTGCCCGGTAGGGAAGGTAGCCAGTAGACACTGAGCGCCACCATCCACAGCGCAGTCGATGCGTGACCAGCGGGCAGGCAATGGCCCGCAGGCACACCCAGGGGCAAGGCATCGAACAGGCGCAGATACGGTTCGTCGCCGCCATAGCGCGCCAGGTCCCACGGGCAATGGGCCACGCTCGCCTGTTTCAGCATGCTGATCACGGCCGGCACCAGCACGGCCGACAGGCCGACCACGCGCAGGCGCAGCCGGTCGAGGCTGCTGCGCCCGGCGCGTGGGCGCAGCGCGTCGAGAATGGCAGCCAGGACGAACCAGGCCGCCGCCACGGTCAGCAGGCTTTTCAGGATCACGTGGCTGAAGGTGTCGGTGAGCCAAGCGTGGCGCCAGGGAAAGGTGCCGGTGACAGGATCGTAGACGGCATCGGCCAGCATCAGGTCGATGTCGGTGGCGCGGCCGATCCAGAGGATGACCAGGGCCGCCACCACTAGCCCGGCGCTCAGGACCAGCAACTGGCGTGTGCCGATCAGCTTGGGCGTATCGATCGCGGCGCGCATCCTCAGGCGCCCCGGGTACAAGCGCGGAACAAGTCGAGCTTCGGATTGAGCACGGCCGTGTTCACATCGAGCATGCCGAGCACCGAATGGAACACGTTATCGTGCGACATCGGCTGGTCGCGGCGCGCCATCAGGCAGGTGCGGTCGATGCGGAAGCGTTCGCTGAAACCGTCCGACATCCACAGCATCATCGGCACCCGGGTCTGTTCGCTCGGGGCGAACATATAGGGCGCGCCGTGCAAGTACATGTTTTTCTCGCCCAGGGATTCGCCGTGGTCGGAAAAATACAGCATGGCCGTATCGATGCCCTGGTCCGAGGCGGTCTGGCGCAGCAAATCGATCGTCTTGCTCAGGAAATAATCCGTGTAGAGGATAGTGTTGTCATAGGCCGCCTCGATCGATTCACGCGAGCACTTTTCGAAATCGTTGGTCGTGCAGACCGGGCCGAAATGGCCAAACGCGGCTGGATAGCGGCGCGCATACGCCGGACCATGGCTGCCCTTCTGGTGCAGTACGATGACCAGGTCACCATTGCTCTTGCGAATCTGCTCGGGCAGGTCGGCCAGCAGGCGCTCGTCGTAACACTCGTCGCCCTTGCAGAATGGATCGCCCGCACTCGCTTTCGACAGGTCCTCGAAGCCGACCCGGGCACAGACGCCCTTGCAGCCGGAATTGTTGTCGCGCCAGCGGACCTGGAAGCCGGCATGGGCCAGGACGTCGAGCAGGCCTTCCTGGCTGGCGGCCTTGGTTTCCGAATAGTGCTCACGCCCGAGTGCGGAAAACACGCAAGGGACCGAGACGGCGGTTGCGGTGCCGCATGACGAGACTTGGGAGAAATTGATCAAGCCAGGCTGGCGGGCCAGCAGCGGATTCGTTTCGCGCGCGTAGCCATTCAGCGAAAAATTCATCGCGCGCGCCGTTTCGCCGACCACGAGGATGGTCACGGTGCGGCGCTTCTGACCGGCCCAGGCCGGTCCCTTCATGGCGTCGCGTCCGAGCGGCGCCACCACGACCGGGGTGCTCCAGCGGGCGCGCAGGTAGCCGTTCAGGGCCTGGATGGTGTTGGTCGGCGTGAGCAGGAAGCGCAGTTCGCGGTGCTCGCGCACGACCGGCGCCAGGCTTTTGAATAACAGGACCAGCAGCAGCACCGCTACCAGCAGCGAGCCGCCGGCCACGCCGGCGCGCGTCAACAGGCCGCGCACGCCCTGCGGAAAGCCGACGTTGGCGCGCGCGATCAGGACCGAGGGGAGCAGGCCGAGCAGGCCGACGGTGACGACCATGTTCCAGCTGAACAGCTCAGTCGCTTCGCGCACGTCGGTCTCGAACACGTTCTGGATCATGGCCTTGTCGATCACGACCCCGTAATGGGCGATGAAATAACTGGCGCTGGCGGCGCACAGGACCAGCACGATCAGGACCGGCTTGGCGACGAAGCGAAAGCTGGCCAGGGTCAGGCAGGCATTGAAGAACAGGACGACGATGATGAAGGAACCGGCCAGCATTGGCAGGCTCGCCAGGGTCAAGCCGCCGGCGGCCCGGGTCAGGGTCGACCAGAAGGTGAGGTTGCCGGCCGAGGCCAGCAACAAGGCCACGGCCAGGGTCAGCAGAGGGGCGCTGATGCGCCGGGTAAGAAATTTGTCCAACTGATCATCCATCGCAGCGCAGCGCAGCGGCCAGGTTTGGCCACGGCTACCCCGAGGATAGCGGGGCGCCTGTCAGCCCCTGGTCAGCCGGACGTTAAGGCCGCGTGAAATCGGCGCCGAAATCGATGGTGAAGCGGCTGCCGCCGCGCAGGCGCTCCTCATAGCTGAGCGTGGCGCCCAGGTATTCGCAGATGCGCAGCACCAGCGACAAACCGAGCCCGGTGCCGCTCGAGCCGCGCGACGGTACACTGCCGGACATGGCGCCGGGCCGCGCCAGCGTCTCGCGCACCGCGTCGGGCAGACCGGGGCCGCTGTCCTCGACCACCACGCGTCCGGGCGCGAGGGCGACGGTGACCGCGCCCGCCTCCGTGTACTGGCAGGCATTGCGCACCAGGTTGCCGATGGCGGCGGCGCACAGTTCGGTGGGCGCCTGGATGGTGAAGCCGGGCCCGCCATGGTAATGCAGCGTGACGCCCTTGCCGTCGACCAGGGGCCGGTAGCGTTCGACTTCGCGGGCGGCGATGGCGTCGACCGCGACCTGTGGCAAGCGAGTCAGTTCCGGCGCGCGCGCCAGCAACAGCAGGACGGTGACGCATTCGGCCGCCTCCTGCGCGGCGCGGTAGATGCGCTCGGCCGGGGCCAGGGCCGCCTCGTCGGCGGCCTGCGTCATCAGGATCTCGGCCGCGCCCATGATCACGGTGAGCGGGCTGCGCAATTCATGGCTGACGTCGCCCGTAAAATAACGTTCGCGGTCGAGGAAGACGCGCAATTGGGCGGTATGGGCGTCGAGCGCCCGCGCCAGAATACCGAGTTCGTCCTTGCGTTCGCGCAGGGGCAAGGATGCGCTGCCGCCGGCGACGGCGTCGGCCAGTTCGATGATCGGATTGACAACGCGGCGCGCGACGAAATGGCCGAGGGCGGCGCCCAGGACCAGGAAGCCCGCGAAAAAGACGAAGAACATCGAATACACGACCAGTTCGACCTTTTCGTAGTCGCTTTCGTGGTCGACCACGGCATACGGGCCGGCGGCGTCGTGTCCGGACAAGACATGCAGCCCGACGCCATCGACATCGACGTCGCTGACGCCTTCCGGCAAGCCGCGCAGCGAGCGTGGAATCGCGTCGCCTCGATGGAAACGCAGTCCGGACGGCAGGTCCACCGCAAGCCCGGCCGCCTGGCGCGGCAAGGCCCATTTCGCCACTTCGGCCAGGCGATTGTCGACCAGGTGCACCTCGACGCCCTCGACCGCCACCGCCGCGATGACGGCAAAGAGCAGCGACAGCACGATGCCGAAGGAGACGAAGGCGACGACGATGCGCCGGCGCAGGGAATCGCTAGGCTGCATCGGGAAGGGCCAGACGGTAGCCGGCGCCGGGAACGGTGAGCAGCATGGGGTGGGCAAACGGTTTGTCGAGCGCCTGGCGCAGCGCGTGGATATGGGTGCGCAGGGCATCGCTGTCGGGCCGGTCCTCGCCCCACACGGCCTGCTCCAGGGCTGCGCGCGGGACGATGCGCGGCGCGGCGCTCATCAGGGTGCGCAGCAGGATGTAGCCGGTGCGGGTCAGGTGGATCGGATGATGATTACGGCTGGCCTGCTGGGTGTCGGGATCGAACACCAGCTCGCCGAAGCGCAGTTTATTACTGCCCGCATTCCTGCCTTCCGAACGGCGCACCAGCGCTTTCAGGCGCACCTCGAGTTCGACCAGGGAAAACGGCTTGACCAGGTAATCGTCGGCGCCGCTGTCGAAACCGGCGACCTTGTCGCTCAGGCTGTCGCGCGCGGTCAGCATCAGCACGGGCGTCGCGAGCGCCAGTTCGCCGCGCAGCTTCTGGCACAGCTCCAGGCCATTCAGGCCCGGCAGGCCGATGTCGAGCACAATCACGTCGTAGTCGTTTTCGGAGGCGAGCGCGAGTGCGGCGTACCCATTGCGGGCCGAGTCGAGGACATGTCCCTTGGGCTCGAGGAAGCCGTACAGGTTGGCCAGGATGTCGGGGTGGTCTTCGACGATGAGAATGCGCATCGGCCTATTGTACGGGCAGCCCGCTCATTCTGCAGTCAACGCGACCGGCGCCGGCTTGGTCGCAGTCGCGGCCGTGGCGCGGCGCGTGCGCCGGCGCCAGGCCAGGGCCGCCAGGACCAGGCAGCCGCCGATGCCGGCAACCGGCAGCGGGACGACGGAGGGATCGGTCTCGGCCTGGAAGTCGTCGTCGCGTAGCGCTGCCGGAAACGGACGGGCGTCGACCGGGACGATCTTCCAGTGCGCCTGGTCTTCCGGGGTGCGGGCGCGGTATTCGTCGAAGGAGAAGACCGGGGCCGCGCCCATCGCGCGGCTGGACGGGATTTGCGCGATCCGGACCAGCAGGATCGCTTCGACGTCGTCCTTCAATTGCGTTTCGTACGTGGACAAGGCACGCGCGGGCGCGCCGCCGGCGCCGACGATGTGCAGCAGGTCCTGGCCGATGGCATCGAAGGCGACGGCGGGCAGGAGCCGGGTCTGCTCCTCGTTCAGGTAGTCGTAGATCTTGCGGCCGCTGGCCAGGCTGGCGTCTTTCGCCGCGACATAGGCATACGCGCCGAGCGACTTGAATGGCGCCGTCGGTCCGCGCTTCGGAATCTGCCAGCCGAGCGAGTCGAACACATCGATACTGATGCCCGTGCAATTGGCCGCGGCGTGCCGGTAGAGGAAGTCGTGCCGGTAAAAATGGTTCAGCACGCGCTGGACGCCGCCCTGGTAGGCGACGGGGGTGCGCCCGTTATTCAGAACGGCAACGAGCATGGTCGAGGGCCGGTAGTATTGCTGGCCGCTGTTCAGGTCCATCAGGTAGTTATCCATCGGGACCGTCGCCGCCAGGATGCCCTTCTCGCTGATCGAATCCAGGTTATAGAAATTGTTGACCGCCCAGGTCGACCAGTCGCCCTTGTCGCCGAGGCGCCCCGTGGCGACCGCGAAATGGCCGCCCAGCGATTCGTCATCGTCGCCCTGGGCGCCGTTGAGCATGATGCCGAGGACCGGCTTGTCTTTCCATGCGCGCGCCGCACCGGGATGGCGTTCCCAGAGCAGGCGGGTATCGACGCCGTGTTGCGCCTTGACCGGCTCCCGCACCAGCTTGACGAGATCCCCCGCGTCCGTCAGGGGCGCGCTTTTGAGGGTGGCAGTGTCGAGCGAAAAATCCGTGGGCCAGATGGTGCGCGCGGTGAACACCGGGCGCCCGTTGACGGTGTCGACGGCGCCGCGCATGCGCAGCGTGCGCCCTGTGAAATAGTCGAGGGTGGACCGGTCGGCATACGAGCGGTTGCTGGCAAGCTTAGGGGCGAGCCTGAAATCGAGCGCCTGTCCGCCGGCGGTGCGCAGGCGCTGCGCGCCGGGAACGATGCTTGCGCCCTCGAGGATGCTGGGCGCGCCGATCCAGACCACCGAAGGATGGTCAAGGCGCGCCGCATCGGGCGTCGCGGCCCAGGCGGCGACATCGTGCTTGCGGTCGGTCCGCTTGCTGAACCCGGCGACTGCCGCGCCAGGGGCCGGCACCGCGATCAGCTCGTTTTTGAAATACCACAGGTTTTGCTTCGGCACACCGCAGTCACGGCAGCTGCCGCTACGCAGACGAAAGCCGTCAGATGGCAGCAGGCCGATGGCTTCATTGCGGAGTGCATCCTTGAGGCCGGCCGGGGCGTCCGCCGCGCGGGCGGCAGCGGCCAGCGTGACGATCCCAAGGGCGGCGATACGCAAGAGGTGGCGGTGTATGGTCATTCCCTCAGGTCGGCAAAGAGTAAAATCCAGCCGTGATGATGCCTAAAAGAATTGATTTAGACTATTAAATTAATGCCTTATAACAACAAAAGCAAAGCATGAGACGAAAAAAAACCCGCCGAGCATCAGCTCAACGGGTTTTCTCTTTATAACTAGCCTGACGATAACCTACTTTCACACTGGTTGCAGCACTATCATCGGCGCAAAGTCGTTTCACGGTCCTGTTC
>Ga0213835_100302_pt1 | contig 54739 bp, 42 predicted proteins | sample SWPATP01_FD_160576 | JGI IMG/M metagenome (GOLD analysis project Ga0213835, IMG submission 160576) | Coastal seawater microbial communities from Marineland, Florida, United States - SWPA TP0 #1 | ecosystem: Environmental > Aquatic > Marine > Coastal | place: USA: Florida | collected 2016-08-05
TCGAGGCAGAGGTTATTCCAGCGCTTCGGCATCATGTGGATAGCTTGGTGCGGGGAACAAATTTCGCTTAACTGTGCGATAATGGGGTATATAACGGAAAATCATTTCGAAAGGACGTTTGATGGACCGCCTGGACCGCAAGATTCTGCGCATACTGCAAGAAGACTCCACGCTCGCCGTTGCAGATCTCGCAAAGAAGGTCGGACTGTCGACGACTCCGTGCTGGCGGCGCATCCAGAAGATGGAAGAGGACGGCGTGATCCGCCGTCGCGTGGCGCTTCTCGATCCGGTCAAGGTCAATACCAAGGTCACGGTGTTCGTCTCCATCCGCACCGCAAGCCACTCGATCGAATGGCTGAAGCGGTTTTCCGAAGTGGTGGTGGATTTTCCCGAAGTGGTCGAATTCTACCGCATGAGCGGTGACGTCGATTATCTGCTGCGCGTGGTCGTGCCCGACATTGCTGCCTATGACGCGTTCTACAAGCGCCTCATCGCCAAGATCGAGATCCGTGACGTGTCGTCCGTGTTCGCGATGGAGCAGATCAAGTACACGACCGAACTGCCGCTCGACTATATGTTACTCGACAATCAGAAGTCCGGCGACAGCGACTGATGGTCAAGGCGCTTCACAGGGCTGTTATTTTCGATTGCCCTTAATGAGGCCGGACCTACCTTGAGCGTGTGACCCGGTGCATGCCATGTGCCGGGCGCGAGCCTCAAGGAGACCTGATGCCCACGCTATTCCTACGTTCTATCGTTGTCGTTGCTGCTGCCTTAGCCCTGCCGGGCCTCGGTGCGGCGCAAGGCGTGTCCTCGGAGCACCCGACCTATGGTCCGAGGCTGGAAGGCTTCGAGTATCCGTTCAAGACTGAAGTCTTCAGCGTGGCGGGGCAGAGGCCGGATGCCGCGGCCGCAGGCGACAGCCAGCCGCTGGAAATGGTCTTCATGGATATCGCGCCTGAAACACCGAACGGGCGCACCGTGGTGCTTCTACACGGCAAGAATTTCTGCGCGGCAACCTGGGAGGCGACGATCGGTCAGCTGAGCCGGACCGGTTACCGCGTCATCGCGCCGGACCAGATCGGTTTCTGCAAGTCGAGCAAGCCATCCGCTTACCAGTTCAGCTTCCACCAGCTGGCGCAAAACACCAAGGCACTGCTCGACGCGCGCGGTATCGACAAGGCGACGGTGGTTGGTCATTCGATGGGCGGCATGCTGGCGACGCGGTTTGCGCTGATGTATCCGGACTTTACCGAGCAGCTGGTTCTGGTGAACCCGATCGGTCTCGAAGACTGGAAGGCGAAGGGCGTGCCCTACCAGTCGATCTCGACGGCCTTCGAAGGTGAGCAGAAGACCAGCTTCGAGAGCATCAAGGCCTACCAGCAGAAGTTCTATTATTCCGGCCAGTGGAAGCCGGACTATGACAAGTGGGTGGAGATGAGCGCCGGCATGTCTGCGGGCGAGGGAGGAGATCAGGTGGCCTGGAACCAGGCGCTGACCTCCGACATGGTCTTTACCCAGCCTGTTGTCCACGAGTTCGGGCAGGTGAAAACGCCGACCCTGCTCATCATCGGCACGACGGACAAGACGGCTCCGGGCGCTAACCGCGCCAGCAAGGCGATCGCCGCATCGCTCGGCGATTATACCAAGCTCGGCAAGCAGGCGGCGGAATCGATCCCCGGGGCGAAGCTGGTGGAGTTCGACAATCTCGGCCATTCCCCGCAGATCCAGGATCCGGACCGGTTCCACAAGGCGCTGCTCGACGGGCTGAATGATCGCTCCTGATACTGGGAACCGCGTTCGCTTCAGTGAACGCGGTTCCTGATCAGCTTTCCGGCACGATTGCCGGCATGCGGAAGGTGAACACCGTCTGGGTATCATCAGAGGTGACATCGATATGGCCGCCATGCGCCTTGGCGATCTGCGACGCGATGTAGAGGCCAAGGCCTAGACCCTGATCATGGGTGCCCGCATCGCTGCGGCTGAAGGGCTGGAACAGTTTTTCGATCGCCTTGCCGGTGATCGCGGTTCCGGCATTGGCGATTTCCAATTTCAGTTCGTCCCCTTCGACCGTTCCCAGAATGCGGATCGGATGTTCTGCAGAGCCGTGGGTGATCGCGTTGCCCAGAAGGTTGGAGAACATCTGCGCAAGGCGGTCATGGTCGACATCGAACAGGCCCGGCAGCTCTATCTCGACGTCAATCTGCCGCTCTGGATGGGCAGAGCAGATTTCCGAGACGACCTGCATCAGTGTGGGGCCAAGCGGACGATCTGCTTCCCTGCGTAGACCCAGACCGCCACCAAGCCTTCCGCGGGCGAAATCCATGACGTTATCGATCAGGCCGGACATGCGCAGGATACTGCCGCGCATCATGTTGAGCACCCTGGTAGACCGCTCGCTTTGCGCTTCGCGCTGCAGGATGTTGATGCCGCCGTCGAGCGACGCAAGGGGATTTCGAAGATCGTGGCCGAGGACTGCGATGAACTGTTCCCGCAACCGAGCCGTCGCTTCCGCATCGAGCAGACTTGCATTGGCCCGATCGAGCTTCTCGTCGGCTTCCAGATGGTAGGCAATCAGTTCGGCAAACAGCTTGAATGTTCCAATCACCAGCGGATTGTTGAGCGCTGCCGGCTTGGGATCTATGGCGCACAGGGTTCCGAAATAACGGCCATCCGGCAGGATGATAGGCATGGAAATGTAGCTCTTCAATCCGTAGAGCTTCGGGGTTTGATGCTGGAAGTAAACAGGGTCTTCGGCGACGTTGTCGATGACGATAACGTCGCGCGATTGCCGGACTTCGTGGCAGAGCGTCGTTTCGACCGGCAGTTCGCCTCCGGCCGGGAGGCCGAAATGGATGTTGTCGAGAACCTGGCAGGCAACCCACCGATCCTCCGTGACGCGAACCACTGCCGCATATCCCATCCCGGTCGCGCGACAGACAACATCAAGGATCTTTGGTACGGCACCGATACGCTGGACTGCGTCTATGTCGTCCTGAAAGTCATGCGCCATAAATCTTCACCAATCCGGCTGACCTTGGTCCTCCAAAATACCCTCTACCCATGGGGCGTCTCAAGGACATCCACCACGCGTCAGGCTCACCGTCGTCGCATAATGCCGATGTAACCGCGAGTCCGGGTTTGCACCAGTCTGCTCTAGCTAAGGATAGAGCAACGGCCAATGTCAACGGGCCGTCGCCACGACTGCTGTCGTATCGATGAATTACTTCCGCTCCAGCCTTGCCAGCAACGAAGACGTGTCCCAACGCTTGCCGCCCATCGCCTGCACTTCAGCATAGAACTGGTCGACCAGTGCGGTCATTGGCAGGTTTGCGCCGTTGCGACGGGCTTCGGTCAGGACGATATCGAGATCTTTGCGCATCCAGTCGACGGCAAAGCCGAAGTCGTATTTGCCCTGGTCCATCGTCTTGTGGCGGTTTTCCATCTGCCACGATCCGGCCGCGCCCTTGGAGATGACGCCGACGACGGTCTCGATGTCGAGGCCTGCCTGCTTGCCGAAATGCACGGCTTCCGCCAGGCCCTGGACGACGCCGGCAATGCAGATCTGGTTCATCATCTTGGTCAGCTGGCCGCTGCCGACCGGACCCATCAGGCCGACCATGCGGGCATAGGCCTCGATCACACGCTTTGCCTTATCGAATGTCTCCTCATCGCCGCCGCACATGACAGTCAGCACGCCGCCTTCGGCGCCCGCCTGGCCGCCGGAAACCGGTGCATCGATAAAGCCGATGCCTTTCTCGCTGGCGGCTGTCTCCAGTTCACGGGCGACTTCGGCGCTGGCCGTCGTGTTGTCGATCAGGATCGCGCCGGATTTCATGCCCGAGAGAACGCCGTTCTCACCTGTGGTCACCTGGCGCAGATCGTCGTCGTTGCCGACGCAGATGAAGACGAAATCGGCATCTTTTGCGGCTTCGGCTGGCGTTGCACCGGTGGCTCCGCCGAACTTCTTTGCCCACTCGGCAGCTTTGGACGCGGTGCGGTTATAGACGGTGACATCGTGGCCGCCCTTTTCCTTCAGGTGGCCTGCCATGGGGAAACCCATAACGCCAAGACCGATGAATGCCACTTTCGCCATGCCGGAACTCCCTGAATTGCTGTGATGCGAGGATTAGAACAAAGCAAGGCCGACGGGAAGGGCAAAGCGCTCGCAAGCCTAACTAGCTGACCTGTCACGACGCTCCACCCGCCGGCTGCGGCGCGTTGGAGATTGGTTCGGTGATACCGTCGTGCAGAGCAGGGTCTCTCTTCTGATCAGAACGGCTTGATCACGGCGAGCGCCACGATCAGCACGAGACAGATCATGGTGATGGGCATGCCGAGACGCACGAAGGCGTTCGGATCGCGTTTCGGATCGGCCGCCATCTTGCGCATGGCCGCCCCCTGCATGCCGTGCAGCGCGGAAAGCAGGATCACCAGCACGAACTTGGCGTGAAGCCAGCCGCCGGAAAAGCCGACGTAACCGATCGCCAGCCAAAGGCCGAAGATCCACGCGCCGGCAAGGGCTGCGGTCGTGACGGTGCGGTCGTATTTGCGCAGCGACTGGATGACGCCGACCCGGATCGTCGGGGGCACCATGGAGATGACGAAGGCGTTCACCAGCATGCCGCCGATCAGCAGAAAGTCGGAGATGAGGTGCAGGGTCTTGAGAACGAAATACAGCATGGGTCAGTCACTCCAGATCATGGATTCGGTAAAGCCGAGTTCGGCGAAGTCTTTTGCGCGCAATGCCTGTTCCTGCGGATCGGACGGAAAGAACTCGTCGAGCTGCGGTGGGGAAACAGGGGTGGAAGACAGCATCGCATGCACCTGGCCGCGATGATGGATCTGGTGCTGGAAGAGGTGCAGCAGAATTCGATCGGCACGCTCGACCTGGACATGGTTTTGTCGCGGGATTCGGATTTCCCCGGCGAGGTCGGCCTCGCTCATGCGGCGACAGTGATCGATCAGGCGACGGTCGACGGCCCGTTGTTCCCGATCGAGATCGGCGATAGCGGGGAAGGGTATCTGCGGCTCGAACGCCGAAGCGCCGGGACAGTGTCCTTCGAGCGCACCGACGTAAAGCCAGTCCACCGTGAGAATGTGGTTGAGCGTGTGGATGATCGACGGGAAGAAGCTTTGCCGCGGCGCGCCAATATCTTCAGCCGACAGCAGGGCACAGGCTTTGAGCAGCCGGTGATTGGCCCAGGCATTGTTATAGGCCTGAGTGAGAATATAGCGCTGCGGCCCCATCGCCACCTCCATTGCGAAGTTGGTTTAGCCGTTCGGCACGGAGATGAGAAGATGGAAGTTGATATGGCTGCTCCGATGATGAACGGGGGGAGATCAATGCCTAGACAGTATCCGATGCTGGACCTGACGTTTCCTGCTTTTTGTTCTGGGGATTGCGCTTGGAATCCCGGAAGTAGGAGGATCCTGGCTCGAGGCTGTCAGCAATGTCGTTCCACAACCGACGCAGGCGGCGGACGTGCAGATCGTCCGAAATCCATGTCATCAGATGTTCGGCGGCTTTCGTGATCAGTTTCGGCTCGCTGCTGACCCGCTCCCGGGCCCACTTGGCGTATTCGTCCACCGAGACCGGGCGGGCATTCGTACCGTCCATGATCATGAAGTTCATTTTCGCGATGTCAGCAAGCCTGCGCAGGTTGCTGGTCGGCGACATGAGGATGCTCATGTAGATGTCGTCGAATTCTTCCGGAGAATCGACGCTGTCGATTGCGCGTTCGAGGTCGAAGATCGTCCGGATGTTCAACTCCCGCAAAGCCAGGAATCGCTCGAGGCCGACGATATGACAGAGCTGCGCCTGGGCAACCCAGTCGATGCACTGATAGATCCCGAACGGCGTTTCGACGTGAAGGAGGATGGGGTTGTAGGTGGCAAGGTTCTGGATGTCGTAGATGCCGCAGTCTTCAAGCCGGAAGCGGATTTCGTAATCGATGCCGTTGATCACATCGAGCGACACGATCGGGGTGATGGACACGAAGCGGTCGTCGCTCACCTTGACCCAGGTGAAGATCTGCTGGAGCTTGACGAAGAGGAACTTGGTCGAGCTCTGCGGGAGCAGCCCGAGCATCGGCGCGAGTGCTATCCATGTGAGCGGCAAGGATTGGCCCGTGGTTTCGGCTCTTGAGGTTGCCCCGCCAGTCAGAACACGTCCGATGCCGCCGAGCGGGTCCGGAAAGGCTGCAAACAGGATGGCCGCAAAGAGAACCGATGCCAGGCTTTCGATGGTGATTCTCAAGAATGTGGTCGACGAAAGATCGAACACAGCGAGGCGGGCAAGAAGGGTCCGGGCCGAAGAAATGTAGGCGCCGATAAAGGCGAGCGAACCGATCACGATAAGCTTCGAGGAGGTGTCACCGCCGACGAGACCGGGCACAGGGCACTGAACGGAGATTTGCAGCCCGCAGCAGATCGCGGAAATGAAGATGTGGAAGCCGATATAACTGAGAAGGACAAACCCCAGCGACGACAGGAACAGACGATACGCGAATGTCACGCGGCCCTTTGCCGCGAGACTGATAAACTGCCGCAGCTTGTCCGCTTCCGGGAGAGCATCGAATTTGTCCTTCTCCGGAAAAACCAGATCGGCCGTGTATTTCGAGCGGACGAATTCGAAGGATGGATTGGTCCCGAGTCGCGAAGCCGCGGTGTTTGAGGTGCTGCCTTTTTCACTGCTGAAGTTGACGTAGAAATCCTGGATCTGTCGCAGCCGGCGCAAGCGCACTTCGTTTCGAGCTGCGAAGATGAGAAGCGGGCCAAGCAGGGCGATGACGAGAGCTATCCAGTCAATGCTCGAAAACAAGCCGCCCAAAAACGATAGTTTTGAGAAGGGGCTATCCAGCAGCCCAGTCCAAGACGTGGCATCCATAGCAATCCCCCCAATCAATCCGAATGCTATTATCGGTTGATTGGGTAAGATTTGCGCAACTTATACGTAATGTCAATATGACTCGACGAACCGTCCAGTTTAGGAGCTCAGCCCTTCAACTTCGCAATCACGAGATGGCCGGGGCTCGGGTTGCCGTCCTGCATGCGAACGTTGATCTCGGTCATTTCCACGACCGTAAAGCCGGTCTCTTCAAGCCGCGAGCGGATGTAGGATTCGGAGTGGACGAAGCGCTGGTGGGGGCCGACCCGGTAGGGGGTGGTGTCGGATGCGGGGAGCGTTTCGGACGAGAAGGCGAACAGGCCGCCTGGCACCATGTTTTCGGCAGCGCCGAAGAACAGGGGCTCAAGCGCGCCGAGATAGGGCAGGATATCGGTTGCGGTGACGAGGTCGAAAGGCTCGTCGTCGTTGTCGTCAAGGAAGTCCTCGACCTCAGCGACGTAGAGCGTCTCGTAGAGATCCTTCTCATGGGCGATCTCGACCATGTTTTCGGAGAGATCGATGCCGGTGATGTCGTCCACCATGTCGCGCAGGGTCCCGCCTGTGAGACCGGTGCCGCAGCCGAGATCGAGCATGCGCTTGAACGGGCCAAGGTTCAGTTCCTGCAGACGCTGGCGCAGGATGACGGGCACGGCGTAGCCGAGCTGTTCGACAAGGATGTCCTCGAAGCTTTCGGCATGCTGGTCGAACAGGGTTTCGACATAGGCGTCCGGCGCTCTCGGCGGCGTTTCGCCACGACCCATGGACGCGATGCGGACTGCTGCACCGCCGTGATCCTCGGGGTCGATTGCCAGAACGTCCTCGTAGGCTTTCACGGCCGCGTCGATATCGCCGGCCTTTTCCAGCGCCAATGCGCGGTTATAGGCCTCGGCCAGAGCTTCCTCGTCGATCTTCGTCATCGCCACCATCCTTTTCGTTGCGAAGCGCTTTAAGGGGCGGAGCGCCGTTTGGCAATCTGGACTAGCGTTTCAGATGACGGGTCAGGCGTGCCTCAAGGAATGCCCAGAGGTGCCGCAGTGCTTCGACCATCGTCAGGTAGAAGATCGCTGCCCAGAGATAGGTCTGGTAGTCGAAGGTGCGGGAAAAGGCATAGCGTGTCTCGCCCATCAGATCGAAGACGGTGACGATGGCAACCACGGCCGAGCCCTTGATCATCAGGATCACTTCGTTGCCGTAAGGACGAAGGGCGACGATCAGAGCCTGCGGCAAGATAACCTTACGCAGCGTGATGTGTTTGGAGATGCCCAACGCTGCGGCACTCTCGTGCTGGCCGCGCGGCACGCTTTCGATGGCACCGCGCAGGATTTCGGCCTGATACGCGGCCGTGTTGATCGTCAGCGAAAACAGTCCGCAGTACCAGGCTTCACGGTAGAACCACCAGAGACCGACGGATTCCAGTTCCGCCCTGAAGCTGCCGAGGCCGTAATAGATCAGGAAGAGCTGCGCGAGCAGCGGCGTCGAGCGGAACAGGTAGACATAGGCATAGGCGATCGTATTGAGCACGCGGTTCTTCGACATGCGGGCAAACGCGATCGGCAGCGACAAAATCGCGCCGAGAACGATGGAGATGCCGACCAGCGATATGGTCGTCCACAGGCCGTTCAGGTAGCGCGGCCCGTAGCGCTCGAACTTGGCCGTATCCCAGCCGTTGATCACCATCATGACAAGCGCGACTGCGAGCAGGCCCCAGAGCACCAGCACGATCATGCCGGTGACCTTGGCGGCGGTCAGTGGCCGATCGGCAACGGCGGGTGCCGGGCGTGGCGCTATCAGCTCTTTCACAAAGCTCATCGCGATACTCCCGAGCGTTTGGCCCAGCGTTCGATGAAGCCCAGGCCGAACGAGGAGATCATCGCGAGCGCCAGATAGAGAAGGCAGGCGATGGTATAGAAGAAGAACGCCTCACGGCTGACGCGCGCGGCAATGCCTGTCTGGCGGATGATATCGGCAAGACCGATGACCGAGACGTAGGACGTATCCTTCAGCAAGATCAGCCAGAGATTGGTGAGGCCCGGCAGTGCGATGCGGATGAGCTGCGGCAGAACGATCAGGAACATCGTGCGCCAGCGACGAAGACCGAGCGCATCACCTGCCTCGTACTGGCCGCGCGGGATGGCGCGAAAGGCGGAAAGAAGTACTTCCGACGAATAGGAGGAGAACACGACCGCGAGCGCCACCATGCCGGCGACGAAGGCGTTGATCTCGACGCGCCCGTCATAGCCGAAGGTCGACAGCACCGTCTGGAGCAGGATCTGGGCACCGTAATAGACGATGAACAGCGTCAGCAGTTCGGGAAGGCCGCGGAAGATCGTCGTGTAGATGCCGGCAGCCAGCCGCAGCAGCCGTTCCTCCGACTGTGCTGCGAGCGCGATCAGAAAGCCGATGACGAGGCCGACCGGCAGGGTCGCCAAGGCCAGCGTGATCGTGACCTTGACGCCGAAGGCGATCTCGTCGCCCCATCCGGCGTCGCCGCAGGCGATCAGGGAACCTTGGCCGAGCCAGGTGAAGATGCCGGCCGGGCCGCAAAACGGGTCGAGCGTATCAAAGAGGGCGGAGAGCCATCCGCTCATAGGGTCATTCCGGTTCGTTCCCCATGCGGCTTTTAAGATGCCGCTTCAGTCATGGGTGTCATTAAAAAGGAAAACGGCGGAAGGGCAAGCCTTCCGCCGTTCATATTCCGGCGTATAGACGATTACTTGTCGCCGTACACGTCGAAGTCGAAATACTTCTTGTTGATTTCGGCGTATTTGCCGTTGGCGCGGATCGCGGCGATCGCGGCGGTGAACTTGTCGGCCAGTGCCGTTTCGTCCTTGCGCACGGCAATGCCTGCGCCTTCGCCGTTGATTTCCGCGTCAACCGGAAGCGGTGAAAGGATCTTGCAGCAGTTGCCGGCTTCCGACTTCACCCATTCCGACAGAACGACGATGTCGTCGACCACGCCGTCGATGCGGCCGTTGGTGAGGTCGAGCTTGTACTCGTCAGACGTCGGGTAGAGCTTCAGCTCGGAATCGGGGAAATGCTTTTCAGTGTAGTTCGAGTGGGTGGTCGAACCCTGGGCGCCGAGCGTCTTGCCCTTGAGCGAGGCCGCGCTTGCATCCTTGAGAGGGGAATCCTTCGGCACGGCGATTGCCGGCGGGGTGTTGTAATATTTCTTCGAGAAGGCGACCTGCTGCATGCGCTCCGGCGTAATCGACATGGAAGCGATGATGGCGTCGAACTTCTTCGACTGCAGCGCCGGGATGATGCCGTCCCAGTCGTTGGTGACGAAGGTGCAGGTGACCTTCATCTCTTCACACAGCGCCTTGGCGATGTCGATGTCGAAACCCGTCAGGTTGCCGTTGGATTCCAGAACGTTGAAGGGCGGGTAGGCGCCCTCGGTGCCGATGGTGAGCTTTTCCTGAGCAAGCGCCGAGCCTGCGAAAAGCGATACAGCCGCGATGGATGCGGCTGCGAGAAGGCGGGACATAGTCATAATGATCCTCTCTGTTGGCACGACCGGCGGCGTTGAATTCATGCACCATCCGGGTTGCGGGGCTTAAGACCAGCTCGCCCCGTCTGACGTTTTATAGATACCGGCCAACGGGAAATTGCAACGGGCATTTTCCCGCCCTGCACCACCTATGGGCAGGTGAACGCAGCATTCAGTTGTCATTCATGTGGTGGGGGACAAGGTTAACGGAACCATATCGGTTGAATACCGTTCAGCCGGCGCGTCAACCCGAGTTCATTCCTTCGAACGAGCCATAATACGGGATGCGCCAAGGGGAGAGACGCTTGAGAAAAGGAAGATTTTTCATGTCTATGAAGTTCAGACTGTTTGCCAGCGTGGCCGCGCCGGTTCTGTCGCTGCCGCTGATGCTGCAGCCGGTCGGCGCCATGCCGCTGAGGGCCGCCGTCGAGGTCAACCAGGCCCCGGGCTCGGTACCAGATCTCATCCAGGTGCAGCAGCAAGTACCGGTCCCTGAAGATGGCGAAAAGCCGCAGCGCCCGCGTCGCGAAAAGAGCGAAGCCGGCCAGGGCGAAGAAAAGCCACAGCGTCGCCAGAGTGCCGAAGACGGCGGTGGTGCCAGCGAGCGCCCGCAGCGTCGCGAGAAGGCTGAGGACAACGGTGGCGCAGCCGAACGTCCAGCACGCCGCGCGCAGGCTGAACAGGGCGAGCCCGAGCAGAAGAAGCCAGCGCGCCGCGATGCCGAGCGTCAGCAGGATGCACCTGCAGCAGCCGAACGCCCGCGCCGTGAAGCGCAGGGAAGCGATGCCAAGGAGCGTCCGCCTGCAGCGGACCGTTCCAATGCCGAAGGCGAGCGCCCGAAGCCATCCCGTGACCGCGCCGATCCGTCCAAGGCCGATGCTGCCGACAGGGCAAAGCCGGACGATGCAAAGCCGGCCAAGCCTGAAAAGGCACAGGCTGATCGTGCAAAGCCAGACCAGGCCGATCCGGATCAGGCTCGTCCGCAGCGCGAAAAGGCAGGCGATGAACAGTCGCCTGAGCGTCCGCGCGCGCAGGGCGATCGTAACAAGGTAGATCCGAAGGCCGACCCCAAGGTTGATCCGAAGGCTGCGGAACGCAATGCTCGCGACACCGACGCTGAGAACGGGGCTACGCCACCGCGCGACGCCAAGGATCGCAACCAGCGCGACCAGACCCGTCCGGATACCGCAACGCAGCCAGACGCGGCTCGCCCAGACCGTAATCAGGCTGACCGTAACCCAGCCGATCGCGACCAGAACAACCGTCGTCCTGGTGATGCCGATCAGGCCAATCCGAACGAGCCCGGCCGTGATCGTCCCGATCGCAACCAGGCCGATCGCAATCAGCCGGAGACCGATCAGCCCGCAAACGGCCGTCCGCGGCCGCCGCAGGTTGCCGATACGCCTGACAAGGTGGAGCGCGCCAAGGAACTGGCGAAGGATCCGAAGTCTGCGCAGCGCGGCGAACAGCCGACCCTGCCGGTCGAAAACGGTGCAGCGGTGCTCGACAGCGCCAAGGAAGATGCACGTCCGCGTCGTCCGGACCGCGATGGTGAGCGTCCGCGCCGCGACCGCGACCGCGATGCCCAGCAGGCGGATCGTGCACCGCCACGTTCCGACGCTGATTCCCAGTCCAACACCCGGGAGACAGCCGACCAGAGGCGCAATTTCCGCGAACTGTCCGAAGAGCGCGGCGAACGGCTCGACCGTCGTCCGCAGTTCGATCGCCCGCGTGGCTGGGATTATCGCGGTCAGGACGGCCAGGACGTCGGTCGTAACGATCGCGGCAGGGATCGTGGCCGCGTAATCATCTCGATCGACAACCAGTCGGTCGTGCGCCACGATGACAGCCGCCGCTTCTATGAAGAAGACGGTCGCCAGCCGGAATACGAGCGTCTGCGCGATGGTCGTGTACGTGAAGTGATCGAGCGCGAAGACGGCACCCGGATCGTCACCGTGCGCAACCGTTACGGCGAGATCGTCCAGCGGTCGCGTATCGTGCGCGGCGGTGAGGAATACGTGCTCTACTATGCGCCGGAACTGTCGGAACAGAACCGTGGTGCGGATTATACCTGGCGCGATCCGGGTGACGATCTGCCGCCCATGCGTCTCGACGTTCCGCTCGACGACTACATTATCGACACGTCGTCGGAGCCTGACCGGAACTACTACGAGTTCCTCGAACAGCCGCCGGTCGAACAGGTCGAGCGCGTCTATTCGCTGGATGAGGTTCGCTACTCGGCCCGTATCCGCGACAAGGTTCGTCGTATCGACTTGGATACGGTCACCTTTGCAACAGGCAGTGCCGAAATTCCGATGAATCAGGCAAGCTCGCTGCGCAAGGTTGCGGATGCGATCAACCAGGTGCTGAAGAAGGACCCGGCTGAAACCTTCCTGATCGAAGGCCATACCGACGCCGTCGGCGCGGATGACGCCAACCTCGTCCTGTCCGACGAGCGTGCGGAAAGCGTTGCCCGCGTTCTGACCGACGCTTACGGCATCCCGCCGGAAAACCTGGCGACCCAGGGCTACGGCGAACGCTACCTGAAGGTTCGCACCGACGGACCGAACCAGGAAAACCGCCGCGTCACCATCCGCCGCATCACGGCGCTGGTAAAGCCGGTTGCGTCGAAATAGTACGGTTCACCAGAGTTGATCAGAGAGCGCCCGGTTTATCCGGGCGTTTTCATTTCTGCGGGAGAGAAACGACGTTCGCGATGAAATCCGCGATGGCGACCGTGTCGTCGAGATCGAAGACGGGCAGGGACGTTCCCTCCACCACATGATCGGCAGCGATGGCAACAATGTGCGGATCGGTCGGAGCCAGTGGCTCGCGGCTTTTCGATTCGAGCCTGCGGGCCTCGATCTTGGGCACAGGCTCGCGCTTGTAGCCCTCTATCAGCACCAGATCGCAGGGCGCGATACGATCGAGAACGTCCTGCAGACTGGGTTCCGGATCGCCGCGCAGCTCGTGCATGATGGCAAACCGGGTGCCGGAGACGATCGTCACTTCATGCGCGCCGGCCTGACGGTGCCGGAACGAGTCGGCGCCGACCTTGTCGATGTCGAAATCGTGGTGGGCGTGCTTGATCGTCGAGATCTTGTAGCCGCGGCGGGTGAACTCCGTCACCAGTCGCACGGCAAGGCCGGTCTTGCCGGAGTTCTTCCAGCCGGCAATTCCAAAGACACGGGGCGGCACTGTCATCTCAGAGCCTCGGTGAAGCGCTTGGCCAAGGCCAGATCCTCCGGAGTGTTGATATTGAGAAAAGGATCGAGCATTTCGCCGCCGATGTCGAGAATTGGGAAATCCACATAGACCGTCGAATGGCGATCCAGAAATGCCCTGAGGCGACGGTTGTCGGGATCGACAAGCCAGTGTTCGAGATCGTCGGCGATCGACTTCGGCCAGAGCGCGAGAACGGGATGCGTGCGACCATCCGACGTAGCGACGGCAATGGTTTCAGGGCCAGCGTCGGCTTTGAGACGTGCCACCAGATCCAGCGGCAGGAACGGACTGTCGCAGGGGACCGTCACCAGATGGGACGCATCGGTGTCCTGCGCCTGCAGGTCGAAAAGACCGGCCAGGACGCCTTCGAGCGGGCCGGCCTGGCCCGGTCTCAAGTCGGGAACGAGACGTAGCCCGGAGAGATCCTCTGAGGCTTCGGGCGCATTCAGAACGATCGATATCACCTGAGGCGCGAGCCGATCGACGACATGGCCGAGGATCGTCTTTCCGGCGAGCGGCAGATCAGCCTTGTTTTGCCCCATCCGGCTGGATCGGCCGCCGGCGAGAATGAGAGCCGGGAGATCGTTTGAGGCAGTTATCATCGGCCCGTTTCTCTCGTCTGCGTGGAGCCGGGCGGGGCGACGTCGGCGGCGGTCGCGACCTGCTGCTTCCTCTTTTTCTCGCGCGCGAACGTGTAGAGACCGGAGCCGATCACGATTGCCGCTCCCGCAAGCATGCTGCCGCTCGGCTCCTCGCCGAAGAACAGGATCCCGATCGCCAGAGCCCAGATCAGGCTCGTGTAGCGGAACGGCGTCACAAACGAGACCTCTCCCGTGCGCATCGCCATGATCACGGTCTGATAACCCGCAAAAACGAGGAGCGATGTCAGGACGAGAATGGAGAAGGTGCCGGCGCTCACCGGTTGCCAGCCACCCATCGGCACGATCAGGATAATGCCGAGAAGCGTGTTGGCAAAGCTGGTGAAGAAGGTGATGCTGATGGTCGGGATTTCGGCGCTGATCCGCCGGGTCGTCAGGTCGCGGCAGGCGGTGAAGCATAAAGCGATGAGCGGATAGACAGCGTCCGCCGAAAACCCTTCCGCGCCGGGGCGCAGAATGAGAAGGACGCCAACGAGCCCGACCCCGATCGCGCTCCAGCGCCGCCAGCCAACCGGTTCACGAAAAATGAGTGCTGCGCCGAGCGTGACGACCAGTGGCAGCGACTGCATGATGGAGGCAGCGGTGGCAAATTCGAGCCGGGCGAGCGCGGTGAAATACGCAAGGGTGGCGCCGAGTTCGCAAAATCCTCGCAAAAGGACGAGGGGATGGCTCAGCGTTTTTAGCGAAATCGACGCGCGAAGGTGGCGCGCGATGAAATAGACGAGGGTTGTGGTCATGACCCCGCGCACGGCAATGATCTGTGCAATGCTGAGCTCTGACGTAACGGATTTGACCAAAGCGTCGTTGAAGGTAAATGCCGCCATGGCGAACGCCATAACCAGGGCGCCGCGTGCGTTTTCGGACAGACTCATGATGTCTCCTCGGGACCGCGCCGTCTTAACGCAGCTTCAAACGGTCCGCCAGCAGCCACATGTCCCCGTTCTTGCGAAATCGCAACTCGGACGTCCTTGAGTTAACGCTTGTTCAACCGAATTTGCAGATTGTGTGCAGCAATGTTACCCGCATGACGTGGGGGCGCTTGCTGGATAACCCGCGAATGAACAGCGGAGCCGGGGGCTACTCAACAACCCGGGGGTTCCATGTCATTCGTCGATCGTCTGCTTCAAAGACGCAAAATTGTCACCAAGGTTCTTCTCTTCGTCGTGCCACTGGTGCTTCTGATTGCAGGCGTGGGAATGGCTGGCTTCTATACGGCCGAAACGCTGAACGGTCATATGACCGTGACGCGTGCCACGATCGAAAATATCGGCGATTTCGAAGATCTCCAGTCATCGCTTCAGGCATTCACCGAGGCTCCGTCGGATCAGACCGTCGCGACCCTGCGGTCCAGTATCGCGCGTCAGGCAGACGGCGTCGGCCGGTTGCAAGGGCTGTTGCAGACCGAGGGTGACCGTAACCGGATAGCCGTTGTCCGCGAGCTTGCGGCTAAGCTCTCGGCCGACACGGATGGGCTGTGGGCGATCGAACAGATGCGCAAGCGCAATGTCGAGGAGATCAATCAGATCCTCAAAGGCGTGCGCGATGCTTCCAACGGCGTCGACAAGCAGGTCGAGATCATCCAGAAACAGTTTGACGGCAAAGAGAAATTCGCCAAGCGGCAGCTGTTTGAAGCCTACGCGTATCGATCCGTCGCGCGTCGGCTGGAAAATCTGCGCAATGCCGTGCGGGCCTCCGAAACCGACGAAGCCACCGTCAAGGGCGCGGAGCTTTACGGCCACACGCTCAAAAAGGAATTCGCGATCGTCGCGCCGATGCTGTCGTCCAACGGCAAGGCGGCCATGGCGCCGATCGAGCAGTCAGCCGATCAGCTTCTGGCCGTCATCGCCAGCGACAAGCCGGTTGCCGACAAGGCCCAGGCTTTGCGCATTGCGACAAGTGCCTTCATGAGACCGCAGGGGGAACTTGCCGCCGAAGTGACGAAGAAATCCGGTGACGCAGCCGAGCGTTTCGTCGATCTCGAAGGCGAGGTGGAAGTGCTGAAGAGCGTTCTCGACCAGATCGACCAGTCGCTCCAGATATCGAACGCGATGCAGCTGCATGCCGAGCGTTTCATGACGGTGCCGACCGATGAAGCACGTTCGCATATCATTGCCGACATCGTGGCGCTGAGGGCGACAAGCGCAAAAGTCTCCGAACTCAATTCACGCAATGCCGCCACCCGCGACTTTGGACCGACCCTTGCGACACTGCTGAGCGCGCTGGAGAAGAGCACGGCGACGACGATTGTCAACGCGGGTGAATGGACTGCGGCACGCACGAAGGCGACAGAAACGCTGACGGCAGGCATGGCCGGCCTCAAGAACTTCGTGGCGCAAGCGCAGGAGGTGGGCAAGGCGGACAGCGAGCGTTCGGCCACCGTTTCCGTGATCGCCATGGTGGCGGGCACGCTGCTTGCCATCGCCGGCGGCCTCATGCTGGTCGAGACGCTGCGCGGACCTTTGCGCCGCGTCACCGAGATCATGAAGCGTCTGGCCGATGGCGACCTCGATGTGAAGATCGAAGGCCGCGAGCGGGGCGACGAGATCGGTGACATGGTGCGCTCGGTCAGCGTGTTCCGCGATTCGGCGCTGGAGAATATCCGGCTGGAAAAAGAGGCGACGTCGGCACGGGAGCTTTCGAGCGCCGAATCGGACCGCCGCACAAGCGAACGTGCCCGGATTGCCGCCGAACAGCGTCAGGCGCTGACCGCTCTCTCGAGCGTTCTTGGTCAGCTTGCCGAAGGCGACCTGGAGCAGACCATGGATGAAAACCTGCCCGAGGATTTCATCGAGATGGCCCGCACATACAACCGCGCTGTCGAAGAGTTGCGCGGCACGCTTGCCGACGTCCGTTCCACGGCCGACGAGATCGAAGGCGGCACCGGCAATCTTGCGGCATCCGCCGACGACCTTGCCCGGCGCACCGAGCAGCAGGCGGCGGCACTCGAGCAGAGTTCGCGTGCGCTCCGCCATCTCGGCGACATCGTCCGCGCAACAGCGCAAAGCGCTCGCGAAACCTCGACGTCCGTCAACGAGACTGAAGCTTTTGCGGTGCGTTCGGGCGAGGTCGTGGCACGCGCTGTCGGCGCCATGGGCGAGATCAGCCGGTCGTCGGAGAAGATTGCAACCATCATCGGCGTCATCGACGAGATCGCCTTCCAGACCAACCTGCTTGCGCTCAATGCCGGTGTCGAAGCCGCACGCGCAGGTGAGGCGGGTCGCGGTTTTGCCGTGGTCGCGCAGGAAGTCCGCGAACTGGCGCAACGCTGCGCAGGTGCTGCCCGGGAAATCAAGGGGCTGATCTCGGCAAGTTCCGCTCAGGTGACCAATGGCGTGCACCTGGTTGAAGAGACAGGTGGCGCGCTCTCGCAGATCATCGCCCATGTGACCGACGTGCGCAAACTGGTGACGCAGATCTCCGATGCTGCCGAGGAACAGTCGACGGGGATCAGCCAAGTCACCCGCGCGGTTCAGGAAGTGGAACACATCACCCAGCGGAACGCCGCGATGGTGGAAGAAAACAATGCCGAGATCCATGGCCTGCGCCAACGGGTCGGCGTTCTTTCCGAAAAGATCGAGCGGTTCAAGACCCGCGAACCGCATGCACAGTTCGGCATGGGGAGTTATGACCGGCGCGATCAGCAGCGGCGCGACGTCGCCTGAGACGATCGCTGCAGTCCCAAAACGAAAAGAGCCGGCTCAAGCCGGCTCTTTTCACATCTGAGCTTTGCTTCGTTTACATCACCCGCCGGTGACGCTCATGTGCCGCGACACCGCCGGGCGGTTGTTGCGGTCGATGATGAAGTCGTGGCCTTTCGGCTTGCGCGAGATTGCCACGTCGATCGCCGCCGAAAGAACGGCCGGATCGTCCGATGCGCGCAGGGCAGCACGAAGATCGGCAGCGTCGTTCTGGCCGAGGCACATATAGAGCGTGCCGGTGCAGGTCAGGCGGACGCGGTTGCAGCCTTCGCAGAAGTTATGCGTCATCGGCGTGATGAAGCCGACGCGGCCACCGGTTTCGGCGACCTCGACATAGCGGGCAGGGCCACCGGTCTTGTAGGGGATGTCGGTGAATGTGAACTGCTGCTCGAGATCGGCGCGCAGCTTCGACAGCGGCAGATAGCGGTCCGTGCGGTCTTCCTCGATCTCGCCCATGGGCATGGTCTCGATGACCGTCAGGTCCATTCCGCGGCCATGGGCGAAGCGCAGCATGTCGGCGATCTCGAATTCGTTGAAATCCTTGAGCGCGACCGCATTCAGCTTGATCTTCAGGCCGGCCTTCTGCGCCGCATCGATGCCTTCCATGACCTTGGAGAAGTCACCCCAGCGTGTGATGGTCTTGAACTTGTCGGGATCGAGCGTATCGAGCGAGACGTTGATGCGACGCACGCCGCAATCGTAGAGTTCTTGCGCGTGGCGGGCGAGCTGGGAGCCGTTCGTCGTCAGCGTCAGCTCGTCGAGATTGCCCTCTTCGATGTGGCGACCGATCGAGCGGACCAGATACATGATGTTCTTGCGCACCAAAGGTTCGCCGCCGGTCAGCCGGAGCTTGCGGACGCCCTTTGCGACGAAGGCCGAACAGAGCCTGTCGAGCTCTTCCAGCGTCAGCAGGTCCTTTTTCGGCAGGAACGTCATGTTTTCCGCCATGCAATAGGTACAGCGAAAGTCGCAGCGATCCGTGACCGAGACACGCAGATAGGTGACCGCGCGACCAAACTTGTCGATCATCGGTGCGTTGGTCGCGGCAGGGCCGGCAGTCAGTGGCGGTATGACAAATGAATTCACGGGTAAATACTCCTGACGCCAGAACTTGGGTCCGATCCGGGGCAACGTCAAGGTTTGTACTCCTTAACGTGATGATGGACCGTTCACGGCGAACGGGCTTGCGAGGCATGAGCGAAGTCCATAATCGTGAGACATTCAAATTGGAAGAGAAACATGACTGACGTTCCCAACGACAGCTGGCCGACGGAATTGCGGGTTTCGCCGGACAAGAGAACACTGACCGTGCACTTTGAAGACGGTGCGTCTTACGCCCTGTCCGCCGAGATGATGCGCGTGCTCTCGCCTTCCGCAGAAGTTCAGGGCCACAGCCCGGACCAGAAGGTGACGGTACCGGGAAAGCGCCTTGTGGGCATACGCAACGTGGTCGCGACCGGCAATTATGCGGTCCGCATCGCGTTCGACGACGGCCATGACAGCGGTATCTTTACCTGGCGCTATCTGCGCGAGCTCGGGACCGAGGGCGACGCGCTTTTCCAGGGTTACGAAAATGATCTGGCGGCCAAGGGACTGAGCCGCGATAGTGTCATGCAGACGCGCTAAAGCGATTTCGAAAACAAAGGGGATTGTCGGGGTGGCAGCGGAATCAAATGCGGGCGATCTGGTTCAGGTCGTCGCGCTTCTCGGGGCAGCGGTTATTGCGGCACCCCTCTTCAAGAAGATCGGTCTCGGATCCGTGCTCGGCTACCTCGCCGCCGGTTTGGCGATCGGGCCTTTTGGACTGAAGCTTGTCTCGGATCCGCAGGCGATCCTGCACATTGCCGAACTCGGCGTCGTCATGTTCCTGTTCGTCATCGGCCTGGAAATGCAGCCATCGCGGCTTTGGAGCATGCGAAAGGATATTTTCGGGCTTGGCGCACTCCAGGTGTGCGCCTGTATTGTTTTGCTGATGGCTGTCGGGATCGGCTTCGGTTATCCGGCGCCTGTCGCCTTCGTCGCCGGCACCGGCTTCGTCCTGACCTCGACGGCAATCGTCATGCAGATGCTTCAGGAGCGCAACCATCTGCATACGCCGAAGGGCCAGCATATCGTTGCGATCCTGCTGTTTGAGGATCTCGCCATCGTGCCGCTGCTGGCTATCGTCGCCCTCCTGGCGGCGCAGGGCGAGGCGGTATCCTTGACCGAGCGGCTGCAATCGGTCGGCATCGGGTTTGCAGCGCTTGCCGCACTCGTTCTTGCCGGGCGATACCTGCTCAACCCGTTCTTCCGGCTGCTTGCCAATTCCGGTGCGCGGGAGGTGATGACCGCCGCGGCTTTGCTCGTCGTGCTCGGATCGGCGCTGCTGATGCAGTTTGCCGGTCTGTCGATGGCGATGGGGGCGTTTCTCGCCGGCGTTCTCCTGTCAGAATCATCCTTCCGGCACCAGCTTGAGGCCGATATAGAGCCGTTTCGCGGTATCCTGCTCGGTCTGTTCTTCCTCGGCGTCGGCATGGCGGTCGATCTGTCGGTGATTGCCGCCAACTGGCAGCATGTGCTTCTGGCCGTGATCGCCTACATGATCGTCAAGGGGCTGGTGATCTACGGGGTCGCAAGGCTGCTCGGCACGTCCCACGCCGAAGGTCTCGGCCGTGCGATCCTGATGGCGCAGGGCGGCGAATTTGCGTTCGTGCTCTACGCGGCGGCGGCCTCCGTCGGCATCTTGGATTCCGATACGAATGCCGTGCTGACGGCGACGATTGTTATCTCGATGGCGGTGACGCCGCTGGTCGTGGCGATCTACGTGCGCACCGCGCCGAAGCCGGAAGTGGATACGAGCGGTCTAGCCGAGCCAGAGAATATCGAAAATACGGTGCTGTTGATCGGCTTCGGGCGTTTTGGACAGATCGTCAGCCAGCCGGTTCTGGCGCGAGGCTATACGTTGTCGATCATCGACAGCAATGCGGAGTTTATCCGCGACATCGGCGATTTCGGCTTCAAGGTCTATTACGGCGACGGTGTCCGACCCGAGATCCTGCATGCAGCCGGTGCGGCGACGGCAAGGGCGATCCTGATCTGTGTGGACGACAAGGAAGCGGCGCTGAAGATCGCCGAGATCGTCAAGGAAGAGTTCCCGCTCGTTCCGGTTCTCGCCCGCGCCTATGACCGAGGCCATGCAATCGATCTGCTGAAGGCCGGCGTCGATTACCAGATCCGCGAAACCTACGATTCGGCGCTGAGCTTCGGAGGCGAGGTTCTGCGCGCTCTGGGTGAGGCCGACGAGACGGCGCTTCAGATGGTCGAGGAATTCCGCGAGATCGATCGCGAACGGTTTGCGCTGGAACAGGTCGGCGGCATCTATGCCGGCCGTTCGCTAATCAAGGGCAATGCGCAACCGGCAGACATCATCGCCGCCAAAACGGCGCGCGAACGGGAACGACGGGCGGCCGCACAGGACGCGGCGCAAGGGGCAGCAAGATGACGGTTATCACGACGGTCGACGAACTGAAGGCGATCTATGGCGACAGCAGCGAGGCATCGCTTGCCAAGGTGACCCGCTTCCTGACGGCCGAATATCGGCAGATGATCGAGGCATCACCGTTCGTGGCGCTGGCAACCGTCGGGCCGGAAGGGATCGACTGCTCGCCGCGCGGCGATCTCGGCGGGGTGGTGCGGATCGAGGACGAGCGGACGCTGGCGCTTCCGGACTGGCGTGGCAACAACCGCATCGATTCGCTGATCAACATCGTTCGAGATCCGCGGGTCGCCCTGATGTTTCTCGTGCCGGGCTCGACGATGACGATGCGGATCAATGGTCGCGCGGTAGTGTCGGTGGAGCCCGGACTGCTCCAAAGCTTCGAGATGGACGGCAAGCACCCGCGCAGCGTGACGGTGATTGCTATCGACGAGGTCTATTTCCAATGCGCGCGGGCGCTGATGCGGTCGGAACTGTGGAACCCTGCGCGTTTTGTGGACCCGAGGACCCTTCCGACGCCCGGCACCTTGCTGAAGGCGGCAAAGGCCGACTTCGACAAGGAGACCTATGACCGCGACTGGGCGGACCGTGCCGCCAAGACGATGTGGTGAGGGCAGGCGGTCACTTCTTGTAGATCAGCCAGCTCTTGCTGACGTAATCCTTGGTCATGCTGTCTTCGTAGAAGACGGTCCGGTTTCGTCCGGAGTTCTTGGCATGATAGAGCGCCGTGTCCGCGCGGGCGTAGAGATCGCCCGGATCGGCTGCCTGCGAGGCCATCGAGTATCCGAGCGAGATGGTGACTGGCCCATAGTTGATGCCTGAGCGGGAATTGCGGAAGGCGCGCGTTTCGAGAGCACGACGCACCCGCTCGCAGATGATCATGACCTCGTCGGGTGTGTTGCCCTGAACGATGATCGCAAACTCCTCGCCGCCTGTGCGTGCGACGAAGACTTCCTTGCGGACGTTCGAACGGATGACCGAGGCGACGGTCGACAGGATCTTGTCGCCGACCGGATGGCCGTAGCTGTCGTTGATCTTCTTGAAATTGTCGATGTCGGCAAGGACCAGCGCCGTCACGGGCAGGCTTGGCGCATGGTCGAAGATCGTTGCCAGGCGCTCGTCGAAGGCGCGTCGGTTGGAAAGCCGCGTCAAGGAATCGGTATTGGCGATCCGCTTGTACTCGTCGAGTTCGCGGCGAACCTGATCCATCTCCTGCGAGCGCTGCTCCATGTCGCCGGCGGTCTTTTCGCCCTGCGCGATCTTGTCGCCGGTCGCATCGTTGAGAAGGCTGACGGCATTGCGGATCAGTTCGCTCGAAAAGCTGCTTTTGGCATTGATACGGACGGCGGTCTCGCCAAGAAGACGGCTGTAGCTTTCGAGCGACGCCTGTTCCTGACGCAACAGCTTCAAGACAGAGTCCAGCTCCGTCAAGATGCGGTCATGCGCCTTCTCGATGACATCGACCTGACCCGTTCCCAGGTGCCGGGCAGAAAGGTCGTCGAGTTCCTCTTGCGTCGCGCGTGAGCCCAGCGCCGCAAGATCCTGTGCCAGCTCGGGGTTGGAGCCGATGTAAGCTTCATAGAATAGCTGATAATTACGCGGTATCGAAGCGACCCCCATCGCCCGAATTGCGTATATGACTTGACTGATCAAATCACTGGATTGCGCCTTCGGCGCCACACCCGTCGTCATCGACGACCCCCACTAGACCTCATCCACTGTGTGGATAAATTTATATGTGACGAATATTGGAAAACAATTAAGAGCAGTTTGTATTTGCGCAATTTTGTACGCGTTATTTTAATTATGATTCTATGTTATATTGCGTGAAAGTGCAAATCTTGGCTGAGCTTGCCATGCGAGCAAAACATATGGTTCGTTCTAGCTCATTCCGGATGTAATCTTGACGACGGGGCCTATCGGTTGACCGACCCCGTCATCGCTCTAGCGACCGATTTACTTGGGGCCGATCATGTTTTCCGGACGGACATACTGATCGAACTCCTCGTTCGTCAGATAGCCACCGCCAACGGCTTCCTCACGCAGCGTGGTGCCATTCTTGTGCGCGGTCTTGGCGATCTTCGCGCAGGTGTCGTAGCCGAGCCTGGAATTCAGTGCGGTGACCAGCATCAGGGAGTTTTCGACGCCCTTGCGGATATTGTCTTCACGCGCTTCGATGCCGACGACACAGTTGTCGGTAAAGGAAACGGCAGCATCACCGAGCAGCTGAACCGACTGAAGGAAGTTGTAGGCCATCATCGGATTGTAGACGTTCAGCTCGAAATGCCCCTGGCTGCCGGCGAAGGTGAGGGCAGCATGGTTGCCGAAGATGTGGGCGCAGACCTGTGTGAGCGCTTCCGACTGCGTGGGGTTGACCTTGCCCGGCATGATCGACGAGCCCGGCTCGTTTTCCGGCAGCGACAGTTCGCCAAGGCCGGCACGCGGACCGGAGCCGAGGAAGCGGATGTCGTTGGCGATCTTGAACAGGGCGGCTGCTGCCGCATTGATCGCGCCGTGCGAAAACACCATCGAGTCGTGTGAGGCGAGCGCCTCGAACTTGTTCGGCGCCGTCACGAAGGGCAGGCCGGTGATCTTCGAGATTTCGTCGGCGACCTTTTCGGCAAAGCCGACCGGGGCGTTGAGGCCTGTGCCGACGGCAGTGCCGCCCTGCGCAAGCTTGGAGAGCGCCGGAAGCGTCAGCTCGATATTGGCGATCGCGGACGCGACCTGCGCGGCATAGCCGGAAAATTCCTGGCCGAGCGTCAACGGCGTCGCGTCCTGCGTGTGGGTGCGGCCGATCTTGATGATGTGGGCGAAAGCCTTCACCTTGGCTTCCAGCGCCTCATGCAGGTGCTTGAGCGCCGGCAGGAGATGGCGGACGATGGTTTCGACGCAGGCAATGTGCATGGCCGTCGGATACGTATCGTTCGACGACTGGCTCATGTTGACATGGTCGTTCGGGTGCACAGGCTTCTTGGAGCCCATGACGCCACCGAGGACTTCGATCGCCCGGTTGGAGATCACTTCGTTGGCGTTCATGTTCGACTGCGTGCCGGAACCGGTCTGCCAGACGACCAGCGGAAAATGATCGTTGAGCTTGCCGTCGATCACTTCCTGGGCGGCATCGACGATCGCCTTGCCGACGGTCCGGTCGAGACCCGCAAGTTCCATATTGGCGACGGCTGCGGCCTGCTTGACGATGCCGAGCGCACGAACGACGGCCAGCGGCTGCTTTTCCCAGCCGATCTTGAAGTTTCCAAGCGAACGTTGCGCCTGAGCGCCCCAGTAGCGGTCTGCGGCCACGTCGATCGGGCCAAAAGTATCGGTTTCGGTGCGCGTTGTGGTCATCGTGTCGCCTCTGTCTCCCATGCCCGCGAACGCGGGCGAACTATCGCGTGCCGGGCACGAAACCGGCGCCGGCATTACTATACCATTACCGGGTGACTTCAAGCGCAGCCGGGGTCGATTTGTGACCGTGTCCGCGTGCCATTTCGGTCACGCCGCGTGGAATTGTGCCCGATGGAACAATGGTCGGCCAAATAAACTAGGTTACCCATTGGTGAAAATTTAACGAATAATTTCTTAATCTTCGCCGGCGTTCGCGTATGCTTTGCCGCTCAGATCCGGCTTTGTGTGCGCTCGGGCGTTTCTTTCCACAGGCCACGCGATCGGATAGATGGCGGGCTGCACGAATTGATCCCGCAGATTTGCAAGCGGGTGGAAATGACGGGGACAAAATTGCCGCAAGATACCAAAAAGACTTCGCTCGCTCTGGCTTTGGTTTCCGGAATTTCGGCCTTTGCCGTCCTGGCCGGCCCCGCCAACGCCCTGACCCTGATGGATTTCCTGAAAGGCGGCCCTGGCAAGAGCCGCGCCGCCGACAACGGCGTTCCGGGTGTGACGACTGTTGCTCCTACCGAAAAGGCGCTGGCCGATCCCGAGCCGCTGCCGAAGGTGTCCGGACCCCGCTACTATACGTATAAAGCCGATGCCAGCCGGGCCGTGCAGACCGCAGGCTTTGCTTCGGCCTCAGCGACCGATGCGACCCGGCTGATCGCGCAGGCAAAGGTATCGGTCCCGTCTGCGATCGCGTCCGCACTCGAAGCCTATTACAGCAAGAACGCAGCTCCGCTCTGGGTCTCCGGCGGCGATGCCAACGACCATGCGCGGGCGCTGATCAGCGTGCTGGAAAAGGCCGCCGACTTCGGTCTGGATCCCGCCGACTACGCGTTGAAGGTTCCGAACCTGACGACCGCCAGCGTCGCGCCGGTCGCGTCGGCTGAAGCCGAGGCCACTGTCGACCCCGCAGCGGCGCCGGAAGCTGCAACCGCCACACCCGTCGCTGCCACGCCGGACACAGCTACCACCTTGGCTGAGACGCCTGCCGTAGCATCACCTGCCGCCGGTCCGGCCGAGGGTCACGACCGCGATCTGATGCAGTTCGAGCTTGCTCTGTCTGCCAAGGCATTGACGTTTGCCCAGGATATGACGCGCGGGCGCATCGATCCGAACAAGATCTCCGGATTCCACGACTTCAAGCTGAAGACCGTCGATCTGAATGGCGTCATGGCGTTCCTGGCGACAGGTCAGGAACCCGGCGCCTATCTTGCAGGCCTTGCTCCGCAGGATCGGCATTTCACGGCTTTGAAAGCCGAGCTTGTCAGGCTGCGTGCTGAAGCTGCGAGTGAAGCGACCGCCGTGAAGCTTCCGGACAATCTGCTCCTGAAGCCGGGCAACAGCAGCCCTGATCTGTCAGCTGTTGTGGCGGCGATCCAGCATTCGGGGTCCGATGCGCTGAAGACCAAGCACGAAGCGACGCTTGCGAGCTACCAGCAGACGCCGGAATACACGCCCGAGCTGGTCGATCTGGTCAAGACGTTCCAGAGCGAAGCAGGCCTGAAGGCCGATGGCGTCATCGGTGCGGCGACCGTTCGCAAGATGGTCGGCCATACGTCGCAGGACAAGATCGAAAAGCTTGTGGTCGCCATGGAACAGGCGCGCTGGCTGCCAAGCGATCTCGGTCAGCGCTACGTGTTCATCAACCAGCCTGCATTCCGCGTTTACTACAACGAGAACGGCGTCGAGCAGTTCTCGATGCGCACAGTTGTGGGATCGAAGGCGCATCAGACGTTCTTCTTCCAGGACGAGATCGAGACTGTCGAGTTCAACCCATACTGGGGCGTGCCGCAGTCGATCATCGTCAACGAGATGCTGCCGAAGCTTCGCGCGGACCCGTCCTATCTCGATCGTCTCGGCTATGAAGTCGCGGTCAATGGCAAGGCTGTGCCGTCGCGCAGCGTCAACTGGTACACTTCGACCCAGAACGTCTCGGTTCGTCAGCCTCCGTCGAGCGACAATGCTCTCGGCGACCTGAAGATCCTGTTTCCGAACGCCCATGCGATCTACATGCATGACACGCCTTCGAAGAGCTTCTTCCAGCGTGACATGCGTGCGCTCAGCCATGGCTGCGTGAGACTCGCAGAACCGCGCAAGATGGCTGCGGCCGTCCTCGGCATTTCCGAGCAGGAGGTCGATGCTCGGATCGCCGGTGGTGAAAACGTTGCGGCCAAGGTGACCGCAAAGATCCCGGTCTACGTTTCCTACTTTACCGCATGGCCGAACAAGGACGGAAAGGTCGAGTATTTCGACGACGTCTACGATCGCGACGCGGCCGTGAGAAAGGCATTCGAGGCAACCACGAAGGCACGTTCGGCTTAAAGCTGAAAATCTTGACGTCCAATTGGAAACGGCGGCCTTCGAGCCGCCGTTTTCGTTCGTATCGACTTCAGATCATCTGCCGGATGACCTGGACGGTCAGATCGTCGAAGTGATCAATGACGATGTCAGCGTTGAGGTCCACGACCGGGACGTCGGAATAGCCGAAGCTGACGGCGATCGAACCAATCCTTGCATTTTGCGCGGCGAGGATGTCGTTGATGCTGTCGCCGATCATGATGCTGCATGCCGGGTCGGCGCCTGCCTTCTCGATCGTGCCGAGAATATGCCCGGCATCGGGTTTGCGGACCGCAAACGTGTCTCCGCCGGTGATGACGTCGAAACGCGAGGCAAGGCCAAGGCCGTGCATCAGCGGCAGCGCCAGTTCTTCCAGCTTGTTGGTGCAGACGGCAAGCCGGACGCCTGCACATGCGAGGCGATCAAGACAGTCGATGACACCCGGATAGACCTTGCTCTTGCCCGGCATATTCGCCTTGTAATGCGCCATGAAGCGATCGAAAAGCCGCGCGGCCAGTTCGTCGTCGAGCGGCGTGTTGCGCAGGTGGAAGGCGCGGGCGATCATCATCCGCACGCCCTGGCCGACGAGATGGGTGATATCCTCATAGGCGACAGGCTGCAGATCGGCCGCGGCAATCGTGTGATTGAGGCTATCGATGAGATCGGGCGCGGTATCAACGAGGGTACCATCCAGATCGAAGATGACGAGGGGAGTTTTCACGGGTGCCTCTTGGTTTCGATGAATGCCGGCTGGAATATCAACACAGAAAAAAGCAAGGCAGCGACTAACACGGATCCGGCGACGCCGCAAAACCTCAGCAAGCCTGTGTGCAAGACGTTAGGCTCTTTCGTTTGTCAAAAGAGCCGTGTAAACAGCGACCGCAGGAACATTCTGGAGCTTTTGGCGGATGGACGCCCGAGAAATGAAGGTCAAGGCGGCTGAGGCTGCGCTGGGATATGTCGAAGACGGAATGCGTCTTGGCATCGGCACAGGCTCGACTGCCGAAGAGTTCGTTCGTCTCCTGGCCGAAAAGGTGCATGGCGGCTTGAAGGTTCTCGGCGTGCCGACCTCGGAGCGGACCGCCCGCCTTTGCGTCGAACTCGGCGTTCCCCTCAAATCGCTCGACGAACTGCCGGAGCTCGATCTGACGATTGACGGTACCGACGAGGTGGACGGGAACCTGACCCTGATCAAGGGCGGCGGCGGGGCTTTGCTGCGTGAAAAGATCGTTGCGGCGGCGTCTGCTCAGGTGATCGTGATTGCCGACGAAAGCAAGGTCGTGGAAACCCTCGGCGCGTTTCCGCTGCCGATCGAGATCAATCCGTTCGGGATGGCCTCGACACGCATTGCCATCGAAAAGGCGGCCTCCAGGCTCGGCCTTTCCGGCGAACTGAAGCTGCGCCGCGGTGGCGAAGATGTGTTCCGCACCGACGGCGGGCACTATATTCTTGACGCATCTTTTGGCCGCATTCCTGATGCAGAGGCCTTGTCAGCTCAACTTCATCTCATTCCCGGCGTCGTCGAGCACGGGCTGTTCATTCACATCGCGTCCTTTGCGATCATCGCCGGCGAGGCTGGTGCGCGGACGTTGAAGGCGAAATAACCTTAGGAGCAATCAACCCATGATCAAATTCGCGGTTCTTGGCCGTGCTGCCGCCCTCGCAATTGTGATGTCCGGCGCCCTTTCCGTTTCTGCTCAGGCCCAGGAAATTCCTGAGGCCCATATGGCGGCTGCGCGCGATGCTATCGCTTCGCTCAACGTCACCGATCGGTTCGACAACATTCTGCCCAACATGGCCGAAGCGTTGAAGGGTCAGTTTATCCAGTCTTCGCCGAACTTCCAGGAACAGATCAACGCCATCGTCGACGAAGAGGCGCTGGCGCTTGCTCCGCGTCGTGCGGATCTCGAAAAGGAAGCCGCGACGATCTACGCCAAAAGCTTTTCCGTCGATGAGCTGAAGACGATCTCGACCTTCTTCACGACCGAAGCCGGCAAGAAGCTTTTGAACAACCAGCCGCTGGTTGCCCGCGAACTCGGACGTGCGGCTGAAATCTGGGCCAACGGCATTTCGCGCGACCTCAACACCCAGGCGACCGCCAAGCTGCGCGGCGTTATCGATGCCAACCCGATCAAGGCACCTGTCGTCGATACGCCGGCACCTGCGGCGGCTGGCGCCAAGCCGGCTCCGACGCCTGCTGCCAAGCCCTGATCGACTGATTCAAAAGACTTCTGAAAAGCCCGGAGAAATCCGGGCTTTTGTTTTATGGCGGCTGCAGCATTATATGTGGCTGGCACCTATCTATGCCCCAAGCATCCCACCCATGTTCTTTCTTCAGGAGCCTGCCATGACCGCCTATGACTATGACCTGTTCGTGATCGGTGCAGGCTCCGGTGGCGTCAGGGCAGGGCGCGTTGCCGCGTCGCTCGGCAAGACGGTTGCCGTGGCCGAGGAATATCGGTTCGGCGGCACCTGCGTCATCCGCGGCTGCGTGCCGAAGAAGCTGCTTGTCTACGCGTCGCAGTTCTCGGAGCATTTCGAAGATGCTGTCGGCTTCGGCTGGACCGTCGGCGAAACCAGCTTCGACTGGAAAAAGCTGATCGCGGCCAAGGATGCCGAAATCGCGAGGCTCGAGGCGATCTACAAGCGCAACCTCTCCAATAGCGGCGCCGAGGCGATCGAAGATCGGGCCGAGCTTGTCGATGCCCATACGGTGCGCCTGGTGAAATCCGGAAGAACCGTGACGGCGGACAAGATCGTGATTGCCACGGGCGGCACGCCCAACCCGCATGTGGCCCTTCCCGGCTACGAGCTCTGCATCTCGTCCAACGAGGCTTTCGATCTGCCGGAACTGCCGAAATCGATCCTGATCGCCGGCGGCGGTTATATCGCGGTGGAATTCGCCAACATCTTTCATGGCCTCGGCGTCGAGGTGACGCTGATCTATCGCGGCCAGGAGATCCTGTCGCGGTTCGACCAGGACATGCGCCACGGACTCCGCAAGGCGATGGAAGACAAGGGGATGCGGGTCATTCTGACCGACGTGATCGCCGAGGTGACGAAATCTCCGGCCGGTCATCTCATCGCGTCGACCATGGGCGGCGAAACGCTTGCCGTTGATACGGTGATGCTGGCGCTCGGTCGTGATCCGAACACCGATGGATTGGGGCTTGAGGCTGCCGGTGTCGAGGTGGACGAGCTCGGAGCCATCGTCGTTGACGAGTATTCGCGCACCAATATCGAAAACATCTATGCGCTCGGCGATGTCACCAACCGGGTACAGCTGACGCCGGTCGCGATCCATGAGGCGATGTGCTTTATCGAGACCGCGTTCAGGAACAATCCGACCAAGCCGGATCACGAGCTGATTGCGACGGCGGTGTTCTCGCAGCCGGAAATCGGCACGGTCGGTCTTTCGGAAGAGGAAGCGGCCAAGCGCTATGCCGAGCTCGAAGTCTACCGCGCGGAATTCCGGCCGATGAAGGCAACGCTCTCCGGCCGGCAGGAAAAGACGATCATGAAGCTGATCGTCGATGCCGAGAGCCGCAAGGTGATCGGATCCCACATCCTTGGTCACGAAGCCGGAGAAATGGCGCAGCTGATCGGTATCTGCCTCAAGGCCGGCGTGACGAAGGACGATTTCGACCGCACGATGGCGGTGCATCCGACGGCTTCGGAGGAACTGGTGACCATGTACACGCCGAGCTACCGCATCAGGAATGGCGAGCGGGTCTGAGGTCTGCTTGGACCGGGACGAATATAATTTAGCAATGTGAGATGGTTCGACGTCGTTTGTTGCACTGGTGGAAGCCCTGGCGGGCGCTTATCTACCCGCTATGCAAACGAGGCCGTTCGGTCTATAAGCCCCGCAAAATTTGAAGCTTTGCCCGGCGGGGGAGCCGGGGTGGAAACAGGTGAGTATCATGGCGCAGAACTGGACCCCGAGCACGTGGCGGAACAAGCCGATCCAGCAGGTTCCGGACTATCCGAACATGGCTGCATTGGAAGCAACCGAGGCGCAGCTTTCCACATTCCCGCCGCTCGTGTTTGCGGGTGAGGCGCGCCGCCTGAAATCCCAGCTGGCCAAGGTGGCGGAAGGTGACGCGTTCCTTCTGCAGGGTGGCGACTGCGCCGAAAGCTTTGCCGAGCATGGGGCCGACAATATCCGCGACTTCTTCCGCTCGTTCCTGCAGATGGCCGTCGTGCTGACCTACGGTGCGCAGCTTCCTGTCGTGAAGGTCGGCCGGATCGCCGGTCAGTTCGCCAAGCCGCGCTCGTCCAATATCGAGAAGCAGGGCGATGTCGAGCTGCCGTCATACCGCGGCGATATCATCAACGGCATCGATTTCACCGAAGCCTCACGCATTCCGAACCCGGAGCGCCAGCTGGATGCCTATCGCCAGTCGGCGGCAACGCTGAACCTTCTGCGTGCCTTCGCGATGGGTGGCTATGCCAACCTCGAAAACGTCCACAAGTGGATGCTGGGCTTCGTGAAGGACAGTCCGCAGGGCGAGCGTTACCGCATGCTGGCCGGCCGGATCAGCGAAACGATGGAGTTCATGCGGGCGATCGGCATCACGGCCGACAATCAGCCGAGCCTGCGCGAAACAGATTTCTTCACCAGCCATGAAGCCCTGCTTCTCGGCTATGAGGAAGCTTTCACGCGCGTCGATTCGACATCCGGCGACTGGTACGCAACGTCGGGCCACATGCTGTGGATCGGCGACCGCACACGCCAGCTCGACCACGCGCATGTGGAATACTTCCGCGGCATCAAGAACCCGATCGGTCTGAAATGCGGTCCGTCGCTGCAGCCGGACAATCTGATCCAGCTGATCGACGCTCTGAACCCCGCCAACGAGCCGGGCCGGTTGACGCTGATTGCGCGCTTCGGCCACGACAAGGTTGCCGATGGCCTGCCGAAGCTGATCCGTGCCGTCGAGCGCGAAGGTCGCAAGGTCGTCTGGTCCTGCGATCCGATGCATGGCAACACGATCACGCTCAACAACTACAAGACCCGTCCTTTCGAGCGGATCCTGTCGGAAGTGGAAAGCTTCTTCCAGATCCACCGGTCGGAAGGGACCCATCCGGGCGGCATCCATATTGAGATGACCGGCAAGGATGTGACCGAATGCACCGGCGGCGCCCGTGCGGTGTCGGCCGGCGACCTGCAAGACCGCTACCACACGCACTGCGATCCGCGCCTCAACGCCGACCAGGCGCTGGAACTGGCGTTCCTCCTGGCCGAGCGTATGAAAAGCGGTCGCGACGAGAAGCGAATGGTCGTCAACGGCTGAACCCCGGTTCGACGCAACGCAAAAGGCCGGCGTGAAAACGCCGGCCTTTTGCGTTGCAAGGGCCGCCTACTGGACGAGAACGGGGTTGCGGCAGGACGCGCCACCGACCTGGACATCCGCTTCACCAACGCGCACGCCGAGAGTCAGCAGGACGTTGTAGAGGACGGTGTCGACCGGGCTCATGGCCGCACCGAGCGTGGCACCGACGGCAGCGATAATTGGCTGCGGCAGTCCAAGCCCAAGGCCGAGAAGGTCTACCCGCACAACGAGCTTGGAAAGCAGGCTCGTCGTCAGCGACTCAAGCACGTTCTTGACCGACGTCGACTTTACCCTGTTCGCGCTGATATCCGCCGGCGAGAACGTCAATCGCTCTGTCTTGAGATTGGTCGAGGTGGTGTCCGCCATGGCGGAGACCTTGAGAAGAAGGGTCGAGATGATGTCGGCTCGCGTGACACGCGGATCTTTGCCGAAGTTCGTGAATGCAGTCGTATCGACGTCGCCCAATGCGATCGACGCGATGCCCGGGACGGCGTCGACATCGACGGAGGCGCTGTTGGCCGCGCCCGTACAGGTGATCCCGGCAAGCCGTCCTTCGGCATAGGCAACTTCCAGGTAGAGGGGGACGCGGACCTTGAGCCCGAGGATCGCCTGGAGGCCATCAACCACGACCTCGACCGCCACGCGTGTCTGAGCGGTGCGGACGATCGTGCCCGGCGCTCCAACTGCAAGGTAGGACGACCCGACCGGAGGCTCCCCGATCGCAACGGTCACCTTGGACGATGCGACACCGGGAATGGATGTCCCAAGGTCGACAGAGAGCTGCTTGCCGCCGCTGGCAGCGGTTGCGGCCGCCGACAGCAGATCGAAGACGCTGGTGTTGACAGATAGTCCACTCGATTGGCCGATCAGCTTTTGAGATACGGGTCCCAGCTTCAGCGTATCCTCGAGCTTGACCATGACCTTCGTCTTGTTGAGCGTCTTTTCGAGATTGGAGAGGACCATCGAGACCAAGGGGGTAAGTCCGGTCGTCTTGCCGAGGGCTCCGACAAACTTGCCATAGTTGATGTCGGTTGTGAGAACATCCGCGTAAGTCCCTGACTGGAGACCAAGATCAAGAGCAAGCTGGTCGATCGTCTTCAAGGCATTGACCTGGGCATCGGCGAGGGCCCGATAATCCATCGCCTTCAGGGAAATCGTCGTTCCGAGCATCTGGCCAAGCAGGGCATTGAGGACACCCTCGTTGACGCTTGCCAAACGACTGCCGATCGAGAAGGACGCAAGCTTATCCGTTGCTGCTGTGCCGGATGCGGCAAGCGCCGGCGGGGTGGTGAGACTTGCCCCGAACATCAGGTTGCTCTTGCTGCGGAGCGTCAAGCGGACCGCATCGGGCGGTGTTGCGCCGGCGACAAAACGGTTCGCGGCAGGCTGCGCGGGATCGGGTACATAGCGGCCCCTGGTGATCTCGGCATAGCTGCCATAGGCTTCGAGCGCCGTCTTGGGGTTGAATGGGACAACCCCCTTGGTCGTCAGCAGGCCGCCGGCGCTGACGACGCCAATGCTTTGACCGTTCATCGCGAAAAAGTCGAAAGCGGATTTTTCCGCAGTCGAAATGTTGGCCGCCGCTGCAATCGCGGCAAGGTCGGCGCTTGCCTGCAACTGCCGCTGCTGCAGCGTCAGGCTGCCATAGTCGACGCCGAGAGCCAGCGCTCCGATGGCAAGCGGCATGGCAAGTGCAGCAGTAATGGCAATGTTGCCGGCTCGGTCACCGGCGATAGTCTGACGACGCTTCAGGCGGAAAAGCATCTCAAATGCCTCCGATCCGCATGGTCGAATAGCGCCTTATGTGCTTGTCCGGCATGGCGTAGCTGTAGAGACTGAAAATCGGCAGGGTACTTGCGTCGTATTCGATCGATACGGTGAACTGGTTGGGGTTGCTCGGGTCGCTTTGCACCTTCGTCGTGAAGTTCTTCTTGTCGAGAAGCGCATAGTCCATCGTCGACTTGGTGAGATACTCCTGCACCAGCTTCTGGCGTTCGCTGGCATCGAGGCCGGCGACAGCCGTGCGTGCCGCATCCGCGGCAATCTGCTGCACGGCGTGAGCCGCAGCGAGGTAGACGCCATAGCCGATCAGGCTGAAGAGCATCAGAAGCAGGACCGGTGCGATGATCGCGAATTCGACGGCGGAACTGCCCGAACGGCATCGCAGCAAGGATCGGATTCTCATCACCAACTCCCATTGTATGAGTATATTCGAATATAATGTTATGCGGTTATAAAGAATCCATGAATCGCGTCCGTCAGTTTTTAATGATGTGTTTTTAGAGCTGCGCTGGGTAAATTCGCGTGACTTGCCACCTTGTGTTCAGGCGTCGTAACCTCGAGCTGCCAGCAAATAGCCGTGAGAGGATGCAATGCGCAGTTCGGTCGAAATCTATAATATCCGGACGCGACAGAGCCGGATTGTCTGGCAAACGAGCGCGCTTTTCGAAGCGCCGAACTGGGCGCCGGACGGACGTTTCCTCATGCTCAACAGCGACGGGCTGATCTATCGGCTGCCCGTGGCCGGCGACACGCCTCCGATGATCGTTGACACCGAGTTCGCGGTTGCCTGCAACAACGACCATGGCATCTCGCCCGACGGCACGCTGGTTGCGATTTCCGATAAGGTCGAATTCGGCAAGTCCGCGATCTATGTGCTTGCCGCGACCGGGGGCAAGCCAAGGTTGGTAACACGGAACCTTCCCTCCTACTGGCACGGCTGGTCTCCGGACGGACAGCGCTTCGCCTATTGCGGCATCCGCGACGACGTTTTCGATATCTATACGATTGCGGTCGAAGGCGGCGAGGAGATGCGGCTCACCCATGGCGAAGGCCGCAACGACGGGCCTGACTACTCCCCGGACGGGAACTGGATCTATTTCAATTCGAGCCGCACGGGCACCATGCAGATCTGGCGCGTGCCGGCTTTGGGCGGCTCGGCGGAGCGCATCACCGACAGCCCCTATGGCGACTGGTTTCCGCATCCGTCACCGAAGGGAGACAAGATCGTTTTCGTATCCTATGACGGCGACGTGTTCGATCATCCGCGCGATCTCGATGTCCGGGTTCGGCTGATGGATATGGATGGCAGCAATGTCGAAACGCTGTTCGAACTGTTCGGCGGGCAGGGCACGATGAATTCGCCAAACTGGTCACCGGACGGTGACGAATTCGCCTATGTCAGGTATTTTCCTGTTTCGTGATGGGCTTGCGATATCTGGTATGGTCGGGCATAGCCTCGGCAGTTTTGCTTCAGCCGTCGCAAGCATTGTTGGGGATAGACGATGCCGCAAATTCCAGACCCGTCCGACGATACGCAAGCGGGCCCTGCACCGGCCGGCGCCTTTTCCGCGGCGGAGCGGGCGGCGATCTACCGGGTGATCGAAACGCGACGCGACGTTCGCGACCAGTTTCTTGGCGATCCCTTGAGCGACGAGCTTGTATCCCGTCTTCTGACGGCCGCGCATGCCGCACCGTCAGTCGGTTTCATGCAGCCGTGGAATTTCATCCTCGTCCGTGACCAGGCGATGCGGCAGGCGGCTTGGGAGGCCTTTTCAAAGGCCAATGACGAGGCGGCGGAGATGTTTTCCGGCGGCGAGCGCGAGCTTTATCGCAGCTTGAAGCTTGAAGGCATTCGCAAGGCGCCACTGTCGATCTGCGTTACCTGTGATCCGGACAGGGCGGGACCGGTCGTGCTCGGTCGCACCCACAATCCGCAGATGGATGTCTACTCCACCGTCTGCGCCGTGCAGAACCTGTGGCTTGCCGCGCGCGCCGAAGGCGTCGGTGTCGGCTGGGTCAGCATTTTCCGCGATGAGGACGTGCGCAGGCTGCTGGGTATCCCAGAGCGCGTGGCGATCGTCGCCTGGCTCTGTCTCGGCCATGTGGACCAGCTCTACAGCGAGCCGGAACTGGCCGTGCGCGGCTGGCGCCAGCGCCTTGCACTGGAAGACCTGGTGTTTTCCGAGCGCTGGCAGGGTGACTGACTACTGCTGTTGCTGCGGACCATTTTCGCGGGGGTGGCGCAGATCAATACTGGCTTCAGGGAGAAAAATCGGACCCACCGTGCGCACCTTTGCGGAGGTTTCGTAATTCCGCTCCGGTACCGGCGGCGTGGGATCGATCGCAACCTTCTGGACGGTGGCAGGCTTGCGGGTCCGCAGGTCGGTGATGCTGCCGGAATAGGCCTCCTCATCCTTCGGTAGCGCGATCCCCTTTACCCGGATCCGTTCCTTTTCCTCCTCCTTCGCGACATCCTGGAAATCGGACGGAATGCAGGCATTCTGACGGATGGCAACGATGGTTGCGCCGCGCTCTTCCCCGGTGACGGACAGGTTGCGGGCTTTGTTGCGCTCGTCAACAAGCACTTCGCGGTTTTCCTCCAGGGCTTGCAGCTGCTCGAGGAGGGGTTCGCACTGGTCGGCCTTGGCCGCGCCAAAGGAAACAATGCTGCCGCCACCGCATCCGGCGCGCCGCATGTCGACGCGAAGTTTGCGGATGTCGGAGTTTGCCTGGCTGAGGTCCTGCGCATATCGGCGCATTTCAGCGGTATTGCCGATCACAACGGGTGTGCTGTGAAGCTTGCGGTACAGATCCGCGCAAAGCTGCGCATCCCGCGCCAGGACGGAGGCGGGGACGAAGACGAGCGGAATGAAGATCAGGCCGCGAAATCGCATCGCTTTTCCGGCAATTCGTTAAAACCCATCAAACATAGGCCGGGGCGGGTGAAGATATCCTAAACCGCCCCGGCTTCTGTGAGACCTAGCCGAACAGCGACTCTGGCTGCGAGGCTTCGACGACGGCCAGAGCCGCCATATTGACGACGCCGCGGGATGTGACGGACTGGCCGAGAACATGGGCGGGTTTTGCCGTGCCAAGCAGGATCGGGCCGACATGCAGCGCGTCCATCATGGTGCGCACCAGGCCAAGCGAGATGCTGGCCGCATCGAGGTTCGGGAAGACCAGCAGATTGGCTTCACCGGACAATGTGGTGCTCGGCATGGCGCGCTTGCGCAGTTCCTCGGAAAGCGCCGAGCCACCCTGCATTTCACCGTCGACTTCCAGATCCGGCGCCCGTTCGCGAATGATGGCGAGTGCGTCGCGCATCTTCGCGGCGCTTTCGGAATTGCGCGAGCCGAAATTGGAGTGGCAGATGAGGGCCGCCTTCGGCTTGATGCCGAAGCGGCGCACTTCCTGGGCCGAGAGAATGGTGATCTCGGCAATCTCTTCGGCGGTCGGATTGTAGTTGACGAACGTGTCGGTGAAGAAGATCGCACCGCGCTGCGAAATCAGCAGGCTGAGGCCGGCGAGCGTCTTCGTGCCTTCGCGTTTGCCGATGATCTGGTTGACGTCGCGCAGATGCCGGTCGTAGCGGCCTTCGATGCCGCAGATCAGCGCATCTGCCTCGCCGCGCTGGACCGAGAGCGCGCCGATGACCGTGTTGCTGGTGCGAACGATGGTTCGCGCCGCTTCGGGATTGACGCCCTGGCGACCGACAAGCGCGAAATAATCGTCGACATAGCCACGGTAACGCGGATCGTCCTCCGGATTAACAACGGCGAAATCGACATTCGGACGGATACGGATGCCGAATCGCTTCAGACGCGCTTCGATGACCGAGGGGCGGCCGATCAGGATGGGCCTTGCGATCTGCTCTTCAAGCAGAATTTGTGCGGCCCTCAGAACGCGTTCGTCCTCGCCTTCGGCGAAGATGACGCGGTTTCTTTCGGCAGTCTTGGCCGCCGTGAAGATGGGCTTCATCACGAAGCCGGAACGCCAGACGAATCGGCTAAGCTGGTCGAGATAGGCTTCAAAATCCTGGATCGGACGAGCGGCGACGCCGCTTTCGGCCGCAGCCCTTGCGACGGCCGGCGCGATGCGCAGGATCAGCCGCGGATCAAATGGCGACGGGATCAGGTAGTCGGGGCCAAAGATCGGCGTTTCACCGGAATAGGCTTTCGCGGCGACGTCGGAGACTTCCTCGCGGGCAAGTGCCGCGATCGCCTTGACCGCCGCCATCTTCATTTCTTCGTTGATCGTGCGGGCGCCGCAATCGAGTGCACCACGGAAAATGTAGGGGAAGCAGAGGACGTTGTTGACCTGGTTGGCGAAGTCCGAGCGGCCGGTGCAGATCATCGCGTCGGGACGTTCGGCGCGTGCAAGTTCCGGCATGATTTCCGGCGTCGGGTTGGCGAGCGCCATGATAAGCGGCTTTTCGGCCATCTGCACCAGAAGTTCGGGCTTCAACACGCCCGCGGCCGACAGGCCGAGGAAGACGTCTGCGCCGGCGATATTGTCGGCCAGAACGCGGTTGTCGCTCTTCTGGGCGTAGATCGCCTTCCACTCGTCCATCAGCTCGACGCGGCCCTCATAGACCAGCCCTTCGATATCGTGGACCCAGATGTTTTCCTTCTTCGCGCCAAGCGACACGAGAAGATGCAGGCAGGCAAGCGCCGCTGCACCGGCGCCCGACGTGACGATCTTGACGTTATCGATCGTCTTGCCGGCAAGCTCCAGGCCGTTGAGGATCGCGGCGGCGACGATGATCGCCGTTCCGTGCTGATCGTCATGGAAGACCGGGATGTTCATCTTTTCGCGAAGACGACGCTCGACTTCGAAACATTCCGGAGACTTGATGTCTTCGAGGTTGATGCCGCCGAAGGTCGGCTCCAGTGCCGAGATCGTCGAGACCATGGCTTCGATGCCCGGCGCGTCGATTTCGATGTCAAACACATCGATGCCGGCGAATTTCTTGAAGAGGACGGCCTTGCCTTCCATCACCGGCTTGGAAGCGAGCGGGCCGATATTGCCGAGGCCGAGCACGGCAGTGCCATTGGAGACCACGGCGACCAAATTGGCACGTGCGGTGAATTCCGCGGCCATTTCGGGATTGTCGCGGATCGCAAGGCAAGGGGCAGCCACACCCGGGGAATAGGCAAGCGCCAGATCGCGCTGGTTGCCGAGCGGCTTGGTGGCCTGGATTTCCAGCTTGCCGGGGCGGGGATAGCGGTGGAAGAAGAGAGCCTGTTCGTCGAGATCTCCGGTTACCGGCGATGGTTTCGGATTGTCGTGCCCATCCATGCTCTTATGGCTCCTCGTATCGATTTCCGTCCTGACATGCGAGTCCCCTCCTTACATCAATCGATCCATCGAGAAACTACAATATTTGCGATGCTGTCGGATTTTGCCGCCGGTTTCGGGTGGTCGCCGACTGCGGCGATCGCGCCCCTGTCATCATCCTGAAACACGAGTCTGATTTTCGAAGGGTAGGACAAGGTAGGTAACGAAGGGACGTTTCCGTGGCCGATGCAATCGAGACAAGGCATTTCAGAACCCTGTTCATTTCGGACGTGCATCTCGGCTCCAAAGCCGCCCGCACGGACTTTCTCCTCGATTTCCTGCGCTACCACGAGGCGGAAACGATCGTGCTGGTCGGCGATATCGTCGACGGCTGGCGGTTGAAGCGCAGCTGGAACTGGCCGCAGGGCTGTAACGACGTGGTTCAGAAGCTTTTGCGCAAGGCGCGCAAGGGCACGCGGATCGTCTACATTCCAGGAAACCACGACGAATTCCTGCGCGATTTTCCCGGCATGCATTTCGGCGGTATCGAGGTCGCAGACCGAATGATCTACGAGATGGCAGACGGGCGGAAATACCTGGTGCTGCACGGTGACGAGTTCGACGTCGTGGTGCGCAATGCGCGTCTGCTCGCCTATCTCGGTGACTGGGCCTATGATGCGGCAATCGCCATCAATGTCGGTCTTGCCGCGGTGCGCCGCCGCATCGGCCTGCCTTACTGGTCATTCTCCGCCTGGGCCAAGCTTCAGGTGAAGCACGCGGTGAATTTCATCGGCGAGTTTCAGAAGGTCGTCGTCGACGAGGCCCGCCGCAACAATGTCGATGGCATCATCTGCGGCCATATCCATCATGCGGTCATGGAAGACATCGACGGGATCCACTACGTCAACACGGGCGACTGGGTCGAAAGCTGCACGGCGATTGCCGAGCATCGCGACGGGACGCTGGAGCTGATCTCCTGGCAGAAAATCGCGAAGACTGCGGAAATCACGACGCTGCCGTCACCGGAGACGATCAGGGGCATGCAGGCCGCGTAACGGCCTGACGATGCAAGGGACTCATTATCCCCAGAGGTTCGTCCGGGGCGGATAGACCAGCGATCCGTCGTATCGCAGCCCGTCCGGGCGGTCTTGCGCCAAGAGTAGCGGACCGTCGAGATCGGCGTAGTCAGCATCTTGCGCCAGAAGAACTGCGGGGGCCATGGCGAGCGAGGTTCCGACCATGCAGCCGATCATGACGGCAAAGCCCAGTCGCTGCGCTTCCTCCTTCATGATCAGCGCCTCGGTCAGCCCGCCGGTCTTGTCGAGCTTGATGTTGACGGCATCGTAGCGGTTTCTCAAACTTGCAAGATCGCCGGTCGCGTGCACGCTTTCGTCAGCGCAGATCATCACCTTGCGGCGGATGGTGGCAAGGATTGCATCCTTGCCGGCTGGCAGCGGTTGCTCGATCAACGAGATACTGAGGGCGTCGGCCACATCCAGATGTCGGGCCAGATTGTCCTCTGTCCAACCCTCGTTGGCATCGACGATCAGACGCGAATCGGGCGCTGCCTGCCTCACCGCCCGCATTCGACTTTCGTCATCGTCTGTGCCGAGCTTGACCTTGAGGAGAGGGCGAGCCGCATTCCTGCGCGCATCCTCTGCCATTGCCTCCGGCTCGCCAAGCGACAGCGTGAAGGCGGTGATCAGCGGCTTTTCGGCAGCTTCAATCATCGATGCGACCGAACGGCCAAGGCTTTTGGCTTCCAGATCCCACAAGGCGCAGTCCACCGCGTTGCGGGCGGCTCCCGGTCGCAGGCGCGTCTGCAGTGTGTGGCGATCCATGCCATCGTGCATCATCGAAGCAAGGGAGTTGATCTCGTCGAGGACGCCTTCGGTTGTTTCACCGTAGCGTTTGTAGGGAACGCATTCGCCCCGGCCGGTCAGGCCGTCGCGGGTGATCGCACAGGTCACCACCTCGGCTTCTGTCTTGGAACCGCGAGAAATCGTAAACACCCCCGCGATCGGGAATTTCTCGATTGTTGCTTCGAAGTGACGCGTCATGGTTTTCCACCTGGGCGTTGTGGCAAATCCGTTCAGGGTCGCTATATTGCCGCTCTCAGTGCTGCGATCAACAGCAGATCGCAGCTGCGTGCTGCTTAACCTAAGCCGAAAGAAACCTGTGCCGTCACAACCTGCCGAAATCAAAGCCGAAGACCTGCCCGGCGGCGATGGCGAGCGCTACATTCTGGCCGGAGAATGGCGCAATCATTCGATTTCGCCGGTCCTCAAGGCGTTTGGCGATCTTGAAAAGAGCAGCGGGTCTGGATCCCTCGAGATCGACGTCTCGGGGATCGACGGAATCGATACATCCGGCGCCTGGCTGATTCGCCGTCTTATGTCGGCAAAAGCCGAGCAGGGTCGCGACGCGAAACTGGTTGGGGCGGAAGGGACGATCGAGGAACTGGTTGGCGCCCTGCCGGAAAAGACCCCGGCACCGCCGCCCAACGATCAGGACAAGCGGTCGCTGTTTGATCGCGTGTTCAGCCCGGTCGGCAAGACGATGACGGAATTTGCCGGTGACTTCGTCGCCGCCATGCACATTCTCGGCTCGGCGGTCCGTGGCGCACAGCTGAAATTCGGCCGCGGATCCGGCGTTTCTCCGGCATCCGTCGTGACGCATATCGACCGGATGGGCGTGCGTGCGGTGCCGATCATCCTGCTGATGTCGTTTCTGATCGGCGCCATCATTGCCCAGCAGGGCGCTTTCCAGCTCCGGTATTTCGGGGCAGAAATCTTCGTCGTCGACTTGGTCGGCATTCTGCAGCTTCGCGAAATCGGCGTTCTGATCACGGCGATCATGATCGCCGGCCGTTCGGGAAGCGCGATCACCGCCGAAATCGGCTCCATGAAGATGCGCGAAGAGATCGACGCGCTGACCGTGATCGGCCTTAATCCCGTCGGTGTGCTCGTGTTCCCGCGTCTCGTGGCGCTGACGATAGCACTGCCGCTTCTGACCATCGTGGCAAACCTGTCGGCCCTCTACGGCGCTGCGGTGATCACGCTGGTCTACTCCGGCATCACTTTTGATACGTTCCTGTCGCGCCTCAAGGAGGCGGTGGACTTCTCGTCGGTGGCATCAGGCATGATCAAGGCGCCGTTCATGGCGCTGGCAATCGGCATCGTGGCGGCTGTCGAGGGAATGAAAGTCGGCGGCAGCGCAGAATCGCTTGGCCAGCACGTCACCTCGTCGGTGGTGAAATCGATCTTCGCGGTGATCCTGATCGACGCGATGTTTGCGATTTTCTATTCCGCGATCGATTTTTGATGGGGACCGGCGTGGAAGACGTTCAAACCTTTGACAATACCAAACCCGCGGAGACGAAGAGCGACGAGCGCAAGGTCGTGCTGTCGGTCAAGGATCTGACGGTCGGCTTCGGCTCGAAGCTCGTGCTGGACAATCTGAACCTCGATATCTACCGGGGCGAGATCCTCGGCTTCGTCGGAGCGTCGGGCACCGGTAAGTCGGTGCTGATGCGCACGGTTCTCAGATTGCTGCCGCAGCGCTCAGGTACGATCGAGATCCTCGGAGTTGATTATGCAACGGCCGACGAACAGCAGCGCGTGGCGCTCGATACGCGGCTCGGCGTGCTGTTCCAGCACGGTGCGCTGTTTTCGGCACTGACGGTGAAAGAAAACATCCAGCTGCCGATGCGCGAGTATCTCGATCTGCCGCAGTCGCTGATGGACGAACTCGCCTATGTGAAGCTTGAGATGGTGGGCCTGCCGCCCGATGCGGCCGACAAGTATCCGTCCGAACTATCCGGCGGCATGATCAAGCGTGCAGCCCTTGCGCGCGCTCTGGCGCTCGACCCCGATCTGGTTTTCCTCGACGAGCCGACATCCGGGCTCGATCCCATCGGCGCTGCCGATTTCGATGCCTTGATTGCAAGGCTGCGCGATACGCTTGGCCTCACCGTGTACATGGTGACCCACGACCTCGACAGCCTGTTTTCCGTTTGTGATCGCATTGCCGTGCTTGGGCAGAAACGGGTCTTGGTGGAAGGCACGCTTGAGGATATGTTCGCCTTCGACGATCCGTGGGTTCAGTCCTATTTCAAGGGCAAGCGCGCGCGTTCCGTCGTGACCGATGAGACCAGGCCCGACGGCGAATCTGAGAAGTGATGTAACCTATGGAAACTAAAGCAAATTACGCCCTCGTTGGCTTTTTTACCTTGCTGGTAATGGCTGCCGCTTTCGGGTTCGTCTACTGGATGGCTTCGTCCGGCCGGGGAGGCCCCACGGCTGAGCTGGCGATTCGCATTCCGGGCTCCGCAAACGGTCTTTCCGTTGGTTCGGCGGTGCGCTTCAACGGCATCCCAGTCGGCTCCGTGCGCAGCCTCAGCATCGACCCGGATGATCCGCGCTACTCGATCGCGTTCACCGAAGTGCGCGCCGACGCACCTGTCTACCAGTCGACCAAGGCCGTTCTGGAAGTTCAGGGCCTGACGGGCGCTGCCTATGTGGAAATGTCGGGTGGTGCCAAGGGTGAAGAAAACATCCTGCAGAAGGCGATCGAGAGTGGCCGTCCTGCGGTGCTGATCGCCGACCAGTCGAGCGTGACCAACCTTCTTGCGACCGCCGACAAGATCCTCGACCGGGCCGACCAGGCGATCGGCGACATCCAGGGATTTGTCGGGGACGCACGTGGTCCGCTGACGCAGACCATTCGCAACGTCGAGACGTTTACGGCTGCGCTCAGCAACAATTCGGACAGCATCGACAAATTCCTGAACAGCCTCTCGACGCTGTCGGCGACGGTCGATCGCGTCTCCGGCACGTTGAACTCGACGCTCGAAGCAGCCGACCAGCTGGTACGGGCAATCGATGCGGAGCGCGTCAATCAGGTTGTCACGAACGCCGAACGGGTGACGCGCAACATTGCCAATGCCTCGGACAACTTCGGCCCTCTGGTGCAGAACGTGACCCAGGCGGCTGCGAGCTTCCAGCAGGCAGGCGTCGATGCGCAGAGCGCCCTGAAACGCGCCGATACGCTGATGGCGGCCGTCGACGTCAATCAGGTCGGCGCAACGATCCGCAACATCTCGTCGGCATCCGAAGACGCACGCCAGACGCTCAGCTCGGCGCGCGACGTGATCGACGACGTGTCGCGCCGCCGCGACGACATCAACGGTGCGATCTCCAACTTCACGGACATGTCGACCAAGCTCAACAACGCTTCGAACCGCGTCGACGGAATTCTGGCGAAGGTGGACGGGCTGGTCTCCAGCGACGACTCGCAGGGTCTGTTTGCCGAGGCGCGCAAGACGCTCGAATCCTTCCGCACCGTCGCCGACAATATCAATTCGCGCGTTGGACCGATTGCCGACAACCTGTCGCGCTTTTCGTCCGGTGGCCTGAGAGACATCCAAACGCTGATCAACGACACGCGCGGAACCGTGCAGTCGCTCAATCAGGCAATCAGCAATTTTGACCAGAACCCCCAGCGCCTGATCTTCGGCGGCGAAACGGTGAAAGAGTACGATGGCAGGACACGGCGCTAACATGCGGGGAGTTCAGGGTTTCATGCAAGGATCTGCGATGCTTCGCGTCATGCGCCATCCGATCATCATCGCAGCCCCTTTGATGGCAGCACTTCTGGCCGGTTGTGGCAGCAAGGCGAACAACGACACGTTCGACCTGTCGATCACGCCGATGGCGAGTGGAGCAACCGCAAAGAGCCGGCAGATCCTGGTGCCTGAACCGACTGCGGTCAAGATGCTCAACAGCGACCAGGTCGTTGTGCGTATTTCGCCCTCAGAGGTTCAGTATCTGGCCAATTCCCGCTGGGGCGACAGGCTTCCGGCACTGGTCCAGTCGAAGCTGGTCGAAGCGTTCGAAAACTCAGGACGGGTTGGCGGCGTCGGCAAGCCGGGGCAGGGTCTGGCGATCGACTATCAGGTCGTAACCGATATCCGCAGCTTCGAGGTGGTGACTGAGGGCAACAGGCTTGCCACGGTGGAGATCTCGGCAAAGCTCTTGAACGACCGCAACGGCAGCGTTCGTGCCCAGACCGTCTTCAAGGCAACGGTGCCGGTCGCCGGAACCGAGAACCGCCGCTTCATCGAAGCGCTGGACAAGGCATTTGCACAGGTCGGCGCGAATATTGTCGACTGGGCTCTTAAGGCCATGTGATCGATTTCGCGCGGGGACGACCCGCGCGATATTCGTTTGGCGGAGACTTCTCTGCCGAGCAGTTCACAGCAGAGAAGCACTTTCCTGCAGTACGTCATGTGAGCTGAGCGAGCGCTACCCAAGGGCGCTGGCGGTGAAGCTTGGCGATGGTCCCAAGCATCGCGATAGGATACCCACCCGGCTCCCGGACCCGCTCTGCCTGGTGAGCGATACGATACTGGTTCCAGCACTGCGATCCTCACGAGATCTGACATGCGTCTGTGAAAGCTGGCTTTGTAATCCGAACTAATAGCCTTGCCGTTATGGAGTTGACCTGCGCTATAAGCAGCGCTCCGATCTCGGTTGATTCTCCTGAAAGCCAAGCGAATGGCCGAACTTCCAATTCCCGTCTATCTTTTCAGGCAATCCGGTTTTGCTCCCTCCGGTGACACCGTGGTCAGCGTTGCACCGTTGGAAAGTGTCGTGGCGGTTTATGGCGCAGGCGGCGTGGTGGGCGAAGGTGGTCTGGCTTCTGCCATTGGCGGCGCCGTGGTGTTTCGCAACGATGTCTCCGGCGCGTGCTATATCGGCGTCTGGGGCGCCCGGAACGCGTCACGCTTTAGCAGCGACCTTCGCGCACGGATGGAGATCCGGCTGCTCAGGCACGCGCCCGATGCGCGGCTCAGTTTCTGGGGCGCGGCAAAAGAGCGGCCGTTGAGGAACTGAAGAGAAATAGGACCAGACGTCAGGTTCGCTCCGATGCAGTGCAGCCCATCGAAAGCCGGCTTGATGGGCGACTGAGCGTTCTGTGAAGAGTACTGGCGAAAAACTCCGCAGGTCGGTTTGGAAACTGAGCCTGTCACCAAACTCCTCTCATCCTCGCCGTTGTGGCGGGGATCCAGTCAGCTCGTGTCCTTGAGATGAAGGAGTCTGTGACCCCAACAGCCCTCGTGCCGCTGGAATTTCGGCACAAGGGCTGGGATGAGGGAGGTCGGGGTATCCCTCTCGCCAACAGCTTTTTCAGGGTTTATCCGCCAACGAAAAAGCCGCCCCGAAAGGCGGCTTTTCTTGTATTCGGCATTCCCTGCGGAATGGATCGATCAGCTGAAACGTCCGGCCGCGTGGGCGAGCATGGTGTAGACCTTGCCCGTATCGGAGGTCAGGTAGCTCTGAGTGACCGTCTTGTCGCGATCTGTGCGGGCGACATCGGCGAGCAGCTTTTCGAAATCGGCGATGTAGCGATCGACGGCGGTGCGGAACTCCGGCTCGCGTTCGTATTTCCGCTTGATGTCGTCGAACGTCTGCTGACCCTTCAGCGTGTAGAGGCGGCGTGTGAACACGTCGCGCTCGCCGCGCTGGTAACGGCGCCAGAGGTCGACCGAGGCGTCGTGATCGATCGCGCGGGCGATGTCGACCGACAGAGAGTTGAGCGATTCCACCATGTGGCGCGGGTTGCGGTTGTCGCCGTTGGTGCGAACCGGCTGGGCCGGTTCGGCTGCTGTCGGGCGTGCAGCCTGCTGCGGCTGGCGAGCAACTGTGCCTGATGTATCGTCACGCGATGCACCGCGAAGGAGATCGCTGATCCAGCCGCCTTCACCTGGACGCTGCGTTGCTTCAGGTGCGCGGGAGACCGGGGCCTGAGGCTGTGCGAGAACCTGCGTTACCGGTGGCGTCTGTGACGGCGCCTGGGCAACCGGCTTGCTTACGCCCTGTGCGATGCTCGGCGTCGGACGATCGAGTGGCAGACTGTCACGAAGGACAGACGAGCCAAACGGTGCGCTTGTCGCGGCGGCTGGTGCCGTCGGGGCTGCAGGGCGCGGGGCCGCCGGCTGCGGAGCCGGCTGGGCGACCGGAGCAGGGCGCGACACTGCAACCGGCTCGGACACGTCGAGGCTCTGGGCGGACCGGCCGACTAGCTGCGAGATGTCCTGCAGGGCCTTGATCTGTTCAGCCACGGCACGGCGCATGGCGGCTGCGCTTTCCTTGGCTTCTTCGGGCAGATCGAACGCGCCGCGCTTCAGTTCGGTGCGAGTCGCATCGAGTTCCTGGCGAATGTCCTGGGCCGAGCGGCGGATCTCGTCGGTTGCGCCGGTAAAGCGGCCGATCGCCTCTTCAACCGAAACCCGCAGCGTATCGCGCAACTGCTGGGCTGCGCCATCGGTGCGGTTTGCGGCGTCGGCCAGCAGGCGCTCAATGTCGCCCATCGAACCGGTGATGCTGCCGCGCAGGCGCTCGGAGAGATCGCGGGCGCGTGTCTCGGCATCCGACAGTGTCGTCTCGATGGCGCGGCTTGCCTCGTTGCCAGCCTCGCTCAGCGTCTCGCGCATAGCCTGGGCCGTGAGGTTGGCACGCTGCTGGGTTTCGCCCAGGCCGCGGCCGATATCGGCGAAGGATGCGTGCAGGCTTTCGCGCAGCGATAAGCCGATCTGCGAGGTGCGATCTTCGGCGCGGGTAAAGGCGCCATCGACGAGCGAGGTCAGACCATTGAGCGTGCCTTCGATTTCCTCCGAACGCTTGACGAGACCGGCAGAGAGGGTGCGGAGCGCGGTCTGGCGTTCGTCGAGCGTGCTTGCAAGGTTCGACTGGGCAGCGCCGAGCAGCTCGGATGCCTGAGCGAGAACCTTGGAGTGATCGTCGAAGCGACCGACAATGCCGCCGACCTGGCTGAGCGTCTGGCCGGAAATGCTGACCAGGCGATCGATGTTGTTTTCGAGCAGGCGGCTCGAACCGTGCACGAGGTCGGCCGCGCTGTTGGCCGATTCGGCAAAGCGGTTGGCGGTCGCATCGAGTTTCTGATCGGCGTCGGACAGCTGTTCGCTGACACGGTCCGCTGCCTGGCCGAGATTGCGGGCGGCCTGTTCGACCAGCGATGCGATGCCGGAATTGCTTTCGGCAAGACGCTCGATCAGGCTGTTGACGTTTGCCGACAGGCTCTGCTCGACGGCGCGCATGGCACCGGTGGCATTCTCTGTCCGCTGGCTGATGGCAGCGAGCGTCTCGTTGGTACGGGCGGAAATCGCCTCCACCAGTGCGTCGTTCTCGTTGCGGATGCGGTCGGTCGTATCGCGGGCGGCCGTGGAAAGGCGCTCGGCGCTTTCCTGTGCAGCCTGGCTGATGCGCTCGGCGGCGGACCGGCCGGTCTCGGCATATTCCTCGACCAGTGGCCGTGCTTTTTCGTCGATCAGCTTGGAGAGTTCGGCCGAACGGCTTGAGAGCATCGAGTTCAGGTCGCGGGTGCGGCTGTCGAGCGACGAGCGGATCGATTCGCCACGGGCAGCGAGTGCCTTGTCGACGGCCGAAAGAGCGCTGTCGAGTTCGCCTGCGGTTTCGGCAAGGGTGTCGCGCAGAGACGTGCCGCGGGCATCGAGCGCCTTTTCGGCATCGCCAAGCGCTTCCGAAATCGCGTTGACCTGCTTCTTCACCAGGCTGTCTGCTTCGGCGACCTTGTGGACGATCGCGTTGCCGGCTTCCGAGAAGGCCTGCGCCACGGTTGCCGCCTGACCGGCAAGCCGGTTCTGGGTTTCCGAAATGCGGTCGACGATATCGTTGGAGCGCTGTTCGATCGAGCGGGCAAACTCATCGTTGCGGGTGCTGAGTTCTTCCGTGAAGTCTGCGCCGGCGCGGGCAAGAAGCTCTGCCGAACGGCTGGCTTCGCTATCCATGCCCTGCGCTGCGGCGCTGACGGCGTCGCGCAGGCTGGAGGCGAGGCCGACAGCCTTGCCTTCGATGGTGCGCGACACGGCGTCGAGGCCGACGGTGAGCGCCCGGTCCATGGTGCCGAGGCGTTCTTCGATGCGGGCGGTGCGTGTATCGAGCGTTTCGGCGATCCGATCCGAGGTTTCGGATCCGATGCGCTCAAATTCCTGGGTGCGGGACGCGAGCGCCTGGTTGATGCGGTCCGCGGTTTCCCCGGACATGCGCTCCAGTTCGGCCGTGCGATCGTTGAGGACGGCCGAAACGCGATCGGTCGCAAGGCTGGTGACGCGTTCGAGTTCCGCCGTGCGGGCGCCGAGTGCGTCGGCGATGCTGTTGCCGGCCGTGTCGACCAGGCTGGTCGCATTGCCGAGTTCCGAGCGGATGCGTTCCTCGAGACCACCGAACGTCGTCTCGATCCGGGTGCCGGCACCATCGAGGGCGGTGGAAACGCCGCCGACGGTCTGTTCGACGCGGCTTGAGAAACCGTCTGCAGACGCTGTGATTTCGCGGGCGGCTTCGTTGAGCTGGCCTGCAATCGCGCCGACGTTTTCGCGCAGACGCGTTTCCAGGTTTTCACCGGCGCCGTCGATGGTGGCGCGCAGCGATTCCTGCTGGGCTTCGAGGGACATTTCCAGCATACCGGCGCTGGTTGCGATGGTGGCGCCGATCGATGTTGCCTGATCCAGCATCAGGTCGGCCAGATGGTTTTGCGCATTGGTGAGCGTGCTGCCAATCAGGCCGCCGCGATCGTCGAGGGTCGAGCGAATGCGCTCGTAGCCGCCATCGAGCGTGGACGAGAGCTGGCGGTTTGCGGTGTCGAGCGTCTCGGCCATCTGACCGCGTGCCGTCGTGACCTTTTCGGATATGTCGCGGCTTGCGGTATCGACAACGCCTGAGATCTGTACGGCAGCGGTGCCGACCGTTTCGCTGATGGTGCGGGTTGCTCCATCCAAGGTCGAGGCGATGTTGCGCGTTGCGTCGCCGACGGACTGGGAGATGTTCTGGGCGCCCGAACCGACCGTCGAGGAAATCTCGTAGTTGGCGGCGCCGAGCGTCTGCGCGATGTCCTGTCCGGCTGTGGCAAGCGTATCGGCGAGCTGCTGGTGACCGAGGCCGATCGTTGCAGCAATCCGCTGCTGGGTGGCGTCGAAGGTTTCGTCCATCCGCTGCAGGCCATCGGCCATGCCGGTTTCGAAGCGGCTGGTGCCATCGGTCAGGGCGGATTCAATACGTGTGGCTGCGCCACCGACCGAGTTTTCGAGACGAGTGCTGCCACCGTCGAGGATGCGGGACAGTTCCGCAGCCTGGGTTTCGAGCGTGATGTCGAGGCCGAGCTGGCCGTCCTGGTAGGCACTGCGGATTGCATCCGTGCGATCTGCAAACGCGCTTTCGATGCGTTCCGCTGCACCGCCGACGGATGTCTCAAGCTGCGCGCTGCCGGACTGAATGATGCGCGACAGTTCGGAGGCGTGGGTCTCGAGCGTGATGTCGAGGCCGAGCTGGCCTTCCTGATAGGCGCTGCGGATGGCATCGGTACGATCGGCAAAGGCGCTTTCGATGCGCTGGGCTGCACCGCCGACGGACGTCTCAAGCTTCTCGCTACCGCCCTGGATGATGCGGGTGAGTTCCGAAGCGTGCGTTTCGAGTGTGATGTCGAGGCCGAGCTGGCCTTCCTGATAGGCGGTGCGGATCGCATCGGTACGATCGGCAAAGGCGCTTTCGATACGCTGGGCTGCGCCGCCGACGGATGTCTCAAGCTTCTCGCTGCCGCCTTCGATGATGCGGGTAAGTTCCGAAGCGTGCGTTTCGAGTGTGATGTCGAGGCCGAGCTGACCTTCCTGATAGGCAGTGCGGATTGCGTCGGTACGATCTGCGAACGCCGTTTCGATACGCTGGGCTGCGCCGCCGACGGATGTCTCAAGCTTCTCGCTGCCGCCTTCGATGATGCGGGTGAGTTCCGAGGCATGCGTTTCGAGCGAGATGTCGAGACCGAGCTGACCTTCCTGATAGGCGTTGCGGATCGCTTCGGTACGATCGGCGAAGGCGCTCTCGATGCGCTGGGCTGCGCCGCCGACGGATGTCTCAAGCTTCTCGCTGCCGCCTTCGATGATGCGGGTGAGTTCCGAGGCATGCGTTTCGAGTGTAATGTCGAGACCGAGCTGACCTTCCTGATAGGCGTTGCGGATCGCGTCGGTGCGATCGGCAAAGGCAGCTTCAATGCGGCCGGCAACCCCTTCTACGGAATTCTCGAGGCGTTCGCTGCCGCCGTCGAGAATGCGCGCCAGTTCCGAGGTCTGGGTCGCAAGCGTGATGTCGAGACCAATCTGGCCGTCCTGATAGACGCTGCGGATTGCTTCGGTGCGTTCGGCCAACGTGGCTTCGATCCGTTCGGCTGCACCCCCGACAGACTTATCGAGCCGTTCGCTGCCGCTGTCGATGATGCGGGAAAGCTCGGAGACGTGGCTTTCGAGCGAGAGATCGAGACCGAGCTGGCCGTCCGTATAGGCCGTGCGGATTGCTTCGGCGCGAGCGGCGAACGTGTGTTCGATACGGCTGTCTGCATCCGATACGGCGCCGATCAGAGCTGCCGTCTTTTCTTCGAGTGCGCCTGTGAGGCGATCTTCGTGCAGGGCAAGCGAAGTCGCGATGTCCATCGACCGGTCATCGAAGATCTCAGCGAGGCGGTCGCGGTTGGCGGCAAGCGTCGTGTCGAGGCTCGTCACCTTGCGCTCCAGTTCGCTGCCGAGCCGGATCTCGCTGTCGGACAGCGCCTTCGACAGGACTTCAGTCTTGTCGTCGAACATCGAGGACAGGCGCTCGGGTGTTCCCGACATCAGCTCGCTGATTGCCGAGGTGCGGCTGTCGAGGACTTCTGCAAGACGATCGTGGCTGCCGGTGACCGCATCGATGAGGGCGTCCGCGCGCGAACCGACGGCGTCCTCGAAACGGGCCTGGCTATCGGAGAGTGCGGCGGCGAGTGCCGTGCCGCGTTCGACCATGACGGCGTCGACCTTGTTGTGGGCGTCGCCGAAGCTGTGGCTGATTTCGTTGCTGCGGGCAGCAAGCGCATCGGAAAATTCGCGGGCGCGGTTTTCGAGCATGGAGTCCAGCACTTCCTGGCCGGTTCCAAGCGTGGTGGCGAGCGCAAGGGACTGGTCGGTCAGTGCATTGCCGATCCGGTCGATGCTGGACGACAGGATGCCTTCGATCGCATCCGAACCGCCGGCGACGGTTTCGTTGATGCGGGCAAGGCTGTCCATCAGTTTGCTGTCGAGCGTGCCGGCGCGCTGGTCGAATGCCGTGGTAAACTGCGACAGGCCGTCGTCGAAGGTTGCCGAAAGCTGGCCAACGGTTGCCTGGAGACGGTCTTCGAACAGGCCGGAGCGGAGGTCGAGATCCATGATCGCGTCGTCGGAAGCGGTCTGCAGGCTCTGACGGAAGGTGGCGCTCTTCTGGTCGAGCGAGCGGTTGAGCGCGGCGATTGCCGTGTCCAGCGTGCCGCCGAGCGTCTTCTCGCTGTCATTCAGACCCTCGGTGATTTCGCGGGTGCGGGCAAGCAGCGTCTCGTTGAGCTGACGGGTGCGGTCGGCGAGGGCGGCGTTCAGCTTTTCGGTGTTGGCATCGATGGTCGACGCACGGGTTTCGAACTGGCCGAGCAATTCCTGACCGCGTTCGGACATGGTCGATGTGAGCGTGTCGAGGCGGATATCGAACTCGGTGGCCAGAGCGATACCGGACGATGCCAGGCTCGAGACGAGGTTTTCGGCACGGGCGGCCATCAGGGAGCTGAGCGCTTCACCGGCAGCGTCGGATTTTGCGATGAGAGACGCGGCGCGGGTGTCGATCATCGAGGCAAAGGCCTCGCCTGACGTGGCAAGGCGAACGGAGATCTCCTCTGTCGACAGCGACAGGTCTTCCTTCAGCTGCTCGTGCACGCCGACGATCGAGGAGCGGATACGTTCCGCATGGTTGACGATCGCGTCGCGCTCGGCACCGAGTTCATGCACCAGGCCGCGGACGCGCAGCTCGTTGTCTGTATAGCTGCGTTCCAGCGCGTTGACTTCGGAATGAACCAGCGTTTCCAGCTCGGAAGCACGCGCAATGGTGCGCTCGATGCCTTCGTTCATCGCAGACACTTCGCGACGGACAGCCTGGCCGACCGACATGATGCGCTCGGAGGCAATGGTTTCCGGTTCGGAGAGACGCAGGGCCACTTCCGCCATCGAGCGGGCCGCATTGCGCAGATCGGCAGCTCTCGCCATCATGATCGCGAAGGCGAAAAACAGCATGATCGGCAGCAGGATTCCGACGACGAGGGCGACGATTCCCGGTGCAGCGAGGACGCCGGCGACCGAGGTGAATTCCCACAGCTGGCTGCCGTAGATCAGCTGGCCGAGACCGATACCGGCAACAACCCAGAAGAACGAGATAATGGCGGCGTTGCGGACGGCGCTCTTGATCGAGCCGCCTTCGAGCGAACGAAGAATCGCATTCGGGGTGCGGCGACCGGCATCATTGGCCGGCTCGAAAGCGGGCTGTCGGGCTGTCGTTTCGGGACCGGCCTGACGAGGCGGAGCGGATTGCGGATTTTGTGAGGACGATGGGGAGCGCTGCCTTGGCGTATCCGACACTCTGGTCTCCGAAGCGGTCTGAGTTGGTCGGGCGCGAGGCTGCTCGCCGTTGAAGTCGATCTTCAGCGCTTCTTCCAGTGCCTGGAAAGCCGTCTCATCGACCGACTCGCTGCTCGTTTTCTTCGCCATGCGGTTACGCCTCGTTACACTCACCCGGCGCTTTCGTTCCAGCTCTGCCGCCTGCAGGCTGGAAGTCGGGTCGCCGACCGGAACCCGGCCCGTGCGTCATGCTGGCCGCAATTCCACTTTACTCACAATTCGAACGGCCGTTGTTGCAAACGGATGATAATGAAAGCTTACCACCGTTCCGCCGTCAGACGCAGGATGGTTTACACACCCATCTCAACCGTCCTGTAGTGACACATTCGTGTCTTTCACACAATTGCTCGGCCGGGATCGGCCCGGAAAGCAGATTTGTTGTTAACAGAATTTAAACCACGAAAAATGTCGAAACCCCTGACATTCCGTGAGGTTGATGGAAATTAACCATGTCCCGAAATTTGCGCCGTGATTGTGCCGGAATTTAACGGGATAGGCAGCCGCTGTCCCGCATCACTGGGACGCATGATTGAGCCCCAAAGAGGAACAGAGTTTCATGTCAGCGGCGAATACTGCTTTTTCAACGCCCACTAGCCCGCGCGGGGCATGTCCTTCGCAGTCGCGCCCGATCGATCTCGTGCA
>Ga0213835_100303_pt1 | contig 54627 bp, 51 predicted proteins | sample SWPATP01_FD_160576 | JGI IMG/M metagenome (GOLD analysis project Ga0213835, IMG submission 160576) | Coastal seawater microbial communities from Marineland, Florida, United States - SWPA TP0 #1 | ecosystem: Environmental > Aquatic > Marine > Coastal | place: USA: Florida | collected 2016-08-05
GGACATATAAACAGTTATGAGGATGGTCAGGAGTGCGCTCCTTATATTCAACCAAGGGGTTGAAGTCCCCACCAGGCGGTTATTTCGGGTATTGCAACCCTATTTCATGCCTGAACGTCTCGCACTTCTTAAGTTGAGTATAGCAGGATGACAGGTGATAGTCTGGGAAGGCTAGGGGGGCGATCGCGGCTTAATCACGCCAAGTCAATCCATTTATTCTGAGTAAATATACTCATCTCGTAACTGAGATTCAGCCAATTTCATAGATTGAAATTCGCCGATTACAATATCCCATAACCATGGCTGGGGTAGTTTTGTTCCCCAGACAGTAATGGGGGCGACTTCGATCAGGCTTAGATATCGCTCTCGTCACCGCTGAATTTTATGCTAGAATAGGGTAATTTATACTTAACAATTTGCTGGAGATAAAGCCATGATTGATTGGCAAAAACAAATTGAGAGAAACCCAAATATTTGTCATGGAAAACCTTGTATTAAAGGGACTAGGATTATGGTTTCGGTCATTCTGGATAACCTGGCTGAGGGATTGACATTAGCAGAAATTGTTGAGGACTATCCACCGTTAACTTTAGAAAATGTCCGCTCGGCGATCGCTTATGCTGCGGCATTAGCAAGAGAAGAAGAACTGTCGCCAACGCGATAATAATGATCTTAGTAAAATTAGACGAGAATCTTAGTATTACCCATGCGGAGTTTCTCCGAAATCAAGGTTACGATTGCGATCGAGTGACTGATGAAGGATTGTCTGGTGAAGACGACGAAGTTGTATGGCAGCAAGCTTGTACTGAGGGACGCTTTTTTATTACTCTCGACTTAGATTTTTCTGATGTCCGACGTTTTCCACCCGGAACTCATCCGGGAATTTTACTGTTGCGTTCTCGCTGTGGAAGTCGTCAGGCAGTGCTTGATGTTTTGCAGCGGGTTGTTCGGGACTATCCACTCGCGACTTTACAGGGTTGTCTAGTGGTGGCAGATGAAAGACAAACCCGAATTCGTCGTCCGTCTGTTTGAGGCTGATTTTAGGCAAATAAGAAAGCGATAAGCCCAAAGAGGAGAGCTTCCGCTTACTGCATTAAAACCAACAGCCAGAAACCGGGTTTCTCTGAAAAATCTCTGCCATTCCACCAAAATTATCATCCGATTCCCGGTTTCTTTTTCGCAGGGAAAGAGGCGATCGCCTATCTGGAAATAAAATAGCGATCGCCTTGTCTCAGAAACCGGGGACTTAGAAACCGGGTTTCTTTTTGTGCTGCCACAGTAGGGGCTGGTTTTAAACCCGCCCCTACATTTCCACAACAGAAACCCGGTTTCTTTTTCGCAGCAAAAGAGCGATCGCGCAGCGTCCCGGAGGGAATCGCCTTTCTTGCCAATAAAAGAGCGATCGCCTCTTGGAAAATAAAAGAGCGATCGCTTTTTACTCCGTTACCAAATATCAAAAAATATCAAATAAAATGCTTATAATTAAAATAAAATATGTAATTACCAATAATTATAGAATATATTTATCGTCAATAGTATATGACAATTTTAATAATTAATTAAAGCTGCTTAAAGCAAGATAATTCATGTAAATAGATAAAGTAAAAGACATAATTGTAATATTTATGTCCGTTTTTTTTTGAATAAAGTATTGGTTTTTTAGAAAAAATTAGATAACCTGAATAGATAGACACCGACTGGTGGTTTCTATGTCATGGATCTACTAGAGGTGGGTTTAGATGAAGTTGGTCTTAAGTTCTCAAAATGTCAATGAGTATCTGATAGAGAATGGGTTATGCGATCGCTCCTTAGAAAATCCGGGAGTAGAGCAGGTTCCGGCTAAAAATTTTAACTTATTGGTGACTTTGCCAGAAGGTCGAAAGTTACTGGTGAAACAAGAACAATTTATCAATTCAGAAAAAGAAACTGTGGGCGAGTTTTTTGGGGAATGGCGAATCCCCAAATTTCTACATAACTTTCCTGAACTTGACCATTGGCGTGCTTTTCTACCAGAATTACTGCTGCACGATGCTGAGAACTCGATTTTAGTTTCTACTTATCTGGATAATTATCAGGATTTAGCAGAGTTTTACTCTAAAAACAATCTCTTTCCTACTCAGGTTGCTGCTCAAATCGGCAGTTGTTTGGCGACAATTCACCGTGATACCTGGAATCAGAGTATTTATAGGGAATTTTTTGTCCAAGAAGAGGTTACTGGAAAACCTAAAGTATCTCCGCTATTATTAGAGAGTTTAGAACGAATCGGACCAGAAATTTTTGGCATGGCTCCGATGGGTGGATTAAAGTTTTTTGCGCTCTATCAACGATATGATAGCTTAGGGGAAGCAGTTCATCAAGCCAGTGAGACTATCTCTCCTGTTTGTCTGACTCACAATGACATTAAGCTGAATAATATTCTTCTGAATCGAAACTGGGAAGATATTAATGGAAATGCGATCCGGTTGATTGACTGGGAAAGGTCTGATTGGGGAGATCCAGCGTTTGATTTGGGAATGGCGATCGCCAGTTATCTACAAACTTGGTTGGGTAGCTTAGTGATTAGTAATTCTCTTAGTATTGAAGAATCTTTGCGACTAGCGACTACTCCCCTAGAATTAATTCAGCCATCTATCGGCGGGTTAACTTTAGCTTATTTAGAAACTTTCCCAGAAATCTTAAAATATCGGCCTGATTTCTTAAAGCAAGTCGTACAGTTGGCAGGTTTTTCTTTAATTATCGGAATTTTGGCGATGGTTCAGTATCAAAAAACCTTTAATAATACCGGAATTGCTATGCTTCAGGTAGCCAAGGCTTTGTTATGTCGTCCTGAATCATCAATGCCCACTATTTTTGGGGCTACTGCTACTCAGTTAAATCAGATCGGTTCTTCTGTTGTTGAAAAAGTTTAATATCGTTTAATATCTTGAAAGATTATGTCATTACTTAATTCTCAATCCCATCAATTAGCCTCTGAGGTCAAAGGTCGATTAAAGGAAGTTTTGTCAGACATTGTTGAAAATGTCGAAATTTCCGCTGATTTTTCGATTCGTCATCCTAACTATCAACCCTGGGAAATGCCCGCTGAGATGTTATCTCGCATTCAGGCTTTACCCAAGGAAATGCAGAATAAGTATATGAGTTTACAGTTGCGGAGTTTTCTATATGGCATTTATTATAATGGTTCGATGCAAGCGTCGCAAGCATTGGGTTCTGAGAATAAGGGTCGGCAATTAGATTTGGAGAATAATAGTTTTGCTGGCGTAGCTATGGATTTTTATGTGCAGTTAGAAGAAGCGAATAAGGGTGAGGGTTCTTTTGATTCGGGTTGGTCGGTTTTGAGAGAGGAAACCGATGGCAGTTTGGCTGTAACTAAGGGGGGTTTGCGGCTGCATATTCAACGGGAAAAGCATCTTCAACAGTCTGAAAAAGCTGCGGCAGTGGGTGATTTAGTGTCAATTCTGATGCCTAAGAATTTGGTGCAAAATGGCTTTTATATGGCGGTGGGTAATGCCGGGTTACAGAGGGAGGAAGCTATGGTGCGAGTCTATTTTAATTTTACTCCTGAAGGTGCGGTGGCTGTGATGGCTGGGTTGACTGAGGGGTTAAATCAGAGGGGGATTCCTTTTAGTTTTAAGGCTTTGTATAATCCGGTTGATTATCAACGATATGATGCTGGGGTGCTTTATTTTGGGAAAACCGATTATGAGTTGGTGAGACAGGTTGTGGCTAATGTTTATCATCAGAATCAGTCTATTTTTAAGCCAGAAATACCTTTGTTTACTCTGGAGTTAGCACCGGGTTTGGGGTTGGCGGAAGAACCGGACAAAAAGTTTGGTAGTGAGGAAAGTTTTGGGATGAATCGCTGTCAGATTATAGCTAATGGGTTGTTGATGGCTTGGCAACAGGGGGATAATTCTGCAACGGGTAGAATGGCTGCTATTTCTGAGCAGTTTTCTGGGTTGGGGATTGATTGGCAGCGTCCTTATTTGAATGCTGATTCTCAGGATGTTTATCGGGGATTTTGCCCGGTTGATGCTAGGTATCAGCGATGACCAGAAACCGGGAAAACCGGATTTCTATGGAAAATCTCTGTAATCCCACCATTCTTGTCATATAAACCCGGTTTCTTTTACCTCAAAGCGCCACCAGAAACCGGGTTTTTACTATTTTTTCCGGCAATTGTGGGTTAAGCACAGAAAAAAACCCGGTTTCTCATGTTTGGTGAAATCAGAGAGCGATCGGTATTTTGGGCAGAGTTCCGCTGGCCGCCAACGACAACTATAAAGCGATCCACTCATCAAGAGAGATGGCGCGATCGATAATTTCCTCAACTTCTCGAATCATCATTCGCAGTTGTGCGACAGAATACTCATCGTTGGAAGGAATCGTTAAGCGATTTTCACCGAAGACCATAAACTGATGTCGAGTTCCAGAAAAAGGTCCATCAAATCCTAGTTGCCGCAACTTTTTGATAAAATCTCTACGCTTACAGGGTATCGACCGGCTCACGAATTGGCTCCTTGTTCAGATCGATGTTGTTGATGATTGGCAGAGTATGACCGAGTTTTAACCCTACTAAAATCCACTCTTCTAGGATTTCGCGTAATTGGCGATCGCACTCGCGTAATGTTGATGCAAATGCGATAACTCCTTTGCAAGATGGAATTCGAGCAACGAAGGTGCCGTCTTCGAGTTTATCGTAAGTGGCCATAGACATTGCTGACTCAATGTATTGGCTTAAAATGTAATTTACGCTCATCGCCAAACCTCGTTTAATTTCTTGCTGTCCATTGATTGTCTTTGAGGGATCGCTACAATATCAGTTGTAGCATGAGGTACACCGTGGGGGACAGGAAATTTTAGCGCGATCGCCCATCTCACCAAAGAACAGCCAGAAACCGGGTTTCTTGAGTAAATCTCTGTCATCCCACCATTCTTGTCATAGAAACCCGGTTTCTTTGGGAGCTATTTTTTTGACCCGCCACCACCTGAACCCAGGGGAGGGAAATATTAAAAAAGACATAATTGTGTTAGTTATGTCTCGAAAACAAAGCTCGGTGATACGAGATTATGGGAATTTGCGGTTAGAATCTGCGTAAAATTACGGTGTTTTAGTTGGTAAATTTGAGACATAATTATGCTAGTTAGATGAACTTTAAAGTTGCTAAAACTATTGTCATTGTTCGAGAGTTAGGCAATAATAAGAGTCATAGGGAAAGGCAGATCATAAATCTGATTACCTCAAAGTCAAACTTATTCAAAGAGAAAACAAAAATGGCTAACATTACTATCTCTGACTTACGTCCTGCTGGTGCAGACCTGTTCTCTGATTCTGAAAGCTATCTTCAGGATTTGACCGATCAGGAAATGACCGATGCATTAGGTGGACGGCGGCGGTTCATCTTCGTTTGGACGTTTGTGTGCGTATTTTAAATAGCTAAAGAAATAAACCGAGATAATTTCAAAACTATCTCGGTTTATTGCATATAATTCTTTAAGATTTAATTGCAAATATCAATGTTTGTATTAGCTTTGAAAGCAATCAGGGATTTACTAAGCCAATCGTCAAATAAATCAGCCGCAAGTTTATTTCGTAGCCAGTTGTCTAGCTTCCTTTCAATAATATCCTCGACTAAAATCAAATGCACCCCCTTAGAAGTCACAATCGGTTTAAGGATCTCTGGTGGTGTCACTGCAAAAACAGCCGCTGAAATTTCTGGCTTCAAATCCTTACGAGACAATACCCCTCGATATCCCCCTTTTCGGCGTAACTCTTTATCCTCAATATACTTGTGAGCTACATCATAGAAACTCATTTCCCCTTCCTGAATAGAATAAAATAATTCCATCGCTAAATCTTCATCGTCTAACACCACTTCATACATCACTACCCCAGTATAATCTAATTTATGCTCATAAAAGTAAGGCTCAATTTTATCCGCAAAAAGATGAATAGCTAGTTTTGTGGACAGACCTTTATAGTACACAAACTCTTCAAAATCATCTAAAGAAAGATGATTTTTCTTCATCCAAGCCCAGGTATCCTCTTGACTAAAAAGTTTATACATTTTTCGGTATTTGTCTGCCATTTCTTGAAGCTCCTCAACTTCTAGTTTTATTCCTAGTTCTTCTGCGGTATTTGCGATCATTTTATGGGTAATAATTGCTTCTATGAGTTCAGCAGTTGTTAGAGATAGCTTAACTTGTTTCAGAATATCTTCAGCAGTAATCGTAATTGATTGTGACATGATTTATTTTTTCCTTAAAAAACTACAACATCGAAAGATTGCCAAAAGCTTTCTACAATTCTAACCCTCCTTTTTGTAACTTCTTGAATGGGTCAAGAATAAAATCAATAACGCGACGCTGGCGCACCACCACCTCCGCCGTAGCCGTATCTCCCGGACGTAATTGAATACAGTCCTTTCCACTAGGAATACAAGTTTTATTTAACTCAATTTCTAGCTCATAAATTGCTACTCTTCCCTGAGATGTTTCTTGCATTTTCGTAGTTGGAGAAATTTTGATTAAACTTCCATCAACTACCCCATAGTCCTGAAAAGGATAAGCATCAAACTTCATCTTAACCGCCATTCCTTTCTGTAATGAACCACTTTGTGTAGTCGCCATTTCTGCTTTCAATAAAATATTCGCGTCTTGGGGCGCTATTTCTACAATCATTCCTCCTTGTTGTACCACATCTCCCACCCCAGAAATCGGCAAACTAAAAATGGTTCCTCCTTCTTGCGCTCGAACAACACGTTTTTCTAATTCAAAGTTTAAAGATTCAATATCTTTATCCCCTTGAGCGATTTCGGATTGAAGGTTAATTATCTGACCATCTAAAGTTTTGAGTTGTTCTTTTATTTTAGAAACAGCAAGTTCACCGGAATGAAGAATGGTTTGAGAACTACTCTCTTGCTCGGCTAAACGTAACTCAGCCTGCTGAATATCCGCCTGAGCTTGATGAATAACCCGCTCATAACTGCGTCTCTGTTCCGCCAACCGCAACTCAGCTTGTTCAATATCTGCATCAGCTTGATGAATAATTCGCTCATAGCTGCTTTCCTGCTCTTCTAGTCGCAGTCTGGCTTGTTCAATATCTGCTTGACTTTGCTCCCAAATTCTTTGTCTTTCCTCTTTTATATCTTCCTGTTCAATTACCCGAACTTCTGTGACTACACCATCGTCTGAAAGATTTTGATATCGTTCAACTTCTCGGATTGCTTTTTGCCATCGCATTTCTGCCAAGGTATATGCAGTTTTGCTATCCTGTAGCTGTCGTTTTGCTTGCCGAATTTGAGCCAGATTTTCTTCTCTCTGTAAATTTAATATTCTCCTGAGAGCAGCTAAATTTTGTTCTGCTTGATGAACCTGGGTCAGTTTTTCCTGCTCCTGTAAATTGTATGTAGTTTTCAGCGATTGAAGGTTCCTCCTTGCTTGCTCCACCTGGGATAGTTTCTCTAATTGTTGAGACTGATTTTGCCGTTCTTGGGTAAGCAGTTCGGTTTCTAGCCGATTTTTTTGTTGCTCTAGTGTATTCAGTCGATTTTCTTTACTTTGCTGCTGAAGTTGTAGTTGAATAATTCGTTCACGAATAGGGAGACTGTCCAGTTCCATTAAAATATCCCCGGCTTTTACTATGTCTCCTTCTTCAATATTTAGCATTTCCACTTTAGCAGTTTGGGAATTAAGAACAGCAGATGTATAGGCTAAATTTAGCTTCTGCTTAATCGTACCTCCTTGCGGTTCTAACCGTCCCCTAGCACTACCCGTTTCATCTACCTGAGACAACATCCCCCAAGGCAGAGCGATCGCCACAAAAACGATTAAAAAATAGAGAAGTCCTCGCGTCCACCGCTGAGGTAACGCATCTAATAGTTCCTTTGTGGCAAAAGACCAATCCGCCGAAGGATTTAGGTCGCTTGCCGGTAGATTTGGGGAGGTCAAAGGATTAGACTCAGCTTGTGTGTTGTCTGTGTCTAAACTTTTATGACCATTTAAGTCTGCTTGATAAATCTCATTAAACTGTGGCATAATTTATGAAAATCTTGCTCAGATTTAAGAACATTAGCTAAGTTGCTGGTGATTTAAATAGTAGTAATGCCCTTTTTTGGCCATTAACTGCTCGTGATTTCCTTGCTCGATTAATACTCCTCTATCTAAAACTAAAATTACATCAGCATTTCTAACGGTAGATAAGCGATGGGCAATAATTAATGTTGTGCGGTCTTTCAGAATTCTATTCAAATTAGTTTGAATAATTCGCTCCGACTCCACATCTAAGTGGGAAGTCGCCTCATCAAAAACCAATAGACGAGGATTGCCCAATAAAGCCCTAGCGATCGCTAATCTTTGCCGTTGACCACCAGACAATAACCCCCCACCTTCACCAATCTGGGTTTCATAACTCATCGGTAATTTTTGAATAAACTCGTCAGCACCCGCTAATTGAGCCGCTTCGATAATTTCCGCCTGAGTTGCAGAAGGTCGCGCTAGAGTCAGGTTGTCCCGAATTGTGCCACCAAATAAAAAAGTATCCTGGTCAACAACACCAACCCTTTGACGCAAAGAAGGTAAAGAAATGCTAGTTATGTCATAACCATCAATTAAAATCTTGCCGTCTGTAGGGGGATACAGCCCCAAAACTAGCTTAGAAATCGTGGTTTTTCCTGAACCAGAACGCCCCACTAAAGCTATAGTCTGTCCGGCTCTGATTTCAAAACTGAGATTCTCTAAAACATTAGTTTCGCTCTCTGGGTGGTAACGAAATGTCACCTTGTCAAAAATAATATCTCCTCGTAAGTTTGTTAAATAATAACGAGCCTGCGATTGCAAATCTTCCTCTGGTTCTGTATCGATTACATCATTAATTCGCTCTACTGCAATAATTACCTCCTGGAACTCATTCCACAGAACCGTTAACCGCTGAAAAGGGTTAATTACATTGCCAATTAACATATTAAAAGCCACCAACTGCCCAATGGTTAATTCTCCTTGAATCACTAACCAAGCCCCAAACCAAAGTAACCCAGTCGTAACTATAGATTCAATGGTTAAGCTAAATACTTGGAGTCGGTTGCTAATAATCTGCCCAGAAAAAGTCTTGCGGATTGACTTGTTGAGAAACTCCTCCCAACGCCAGCGCACCACTTGCTCAATTGCCAGAGATTTGACCGTGCGTACACCAGTCAGAGATTGAATTAAATAACCACTTTCTTCCGCTAATGCGGCAAATATTTCTCGGGATATCTTTTGTAGGAAAGGAGTAGCAATGATAGCCAGCAAGAAAAATGGTGGTACAATTACTAATGCCAGTAAAGCCATTTTCCAGCTATACCAGAACATAAGTCCCACATAAATAAAGATTGTGAGCAAATCTAATAAAATAGATAGGGCTTCACCCGTTAAAAAACGCTCAATTTTGCGGTTTTCCTGCACCCTAGCCATGATATCCCCCACATAGCGAAACTCAAAAAACCGCAGGGGTAATCGGAAAGTGTGGGTAATAAATCCCACAATCATGGCTAAATGTACTTTGTTGGCAGTGTGGTCGAGGAGATATTGTCGTAACCCGGTCAGAGCAACCCTAAATAAACCAAAAATGACTAACCCTAATCCCACAGCCGTTAAGGTTAATGTACTGCCTTGAACAACTACCCGGTCGAGGAGTAGCTGAGTAAATAGGGGGGTAACTAATCCAAAAATTTGAATGGCTACGGAGGCAATAAATACTTCTAGCAATACTTGACCGTGAGGACTGGCTAAATTAAAAAACTGCCAGAAGGGGGTAGTGTGATTTTTGAGTTCTTTGATTAAAGCTGTTGGTTGTAGGAGTAATGTATAACCCTGCCAACCTGTTTTAAATTCTCGGTATGTTAAACTACGTTGACCAATAGCAGGGTCAGCAACAATTACTGTATTGGGAGTGATTTCATAAACCACTATATAATGTTTGCCTTCCCAGTGAGCGATCGCGGGCAATTTTTGTTTAGCCAGTTGGTCAATACTTGCTTTCACAGGTCTAGTGGAAAATCCGATACTTTCCGCCGCAGCGGATAATCCTCGCAAGGAAGCCCCATTTGCATCTACATTAGCAATATCTCGAATGCGGTTGACACTAAAATTTTTGCCCCAGTAACGAGCAACCATCACCAAACAAGCTGCACCGCAGTCCGAACCGCTTTGTTGCTCAAAAAAAGGATAGCGTCTAGTAATATGCTGCCAAAGATGAGTAACTCGCTGAGTGGGACTGGGAAAGTAGGCTTTGTTAACTTTTTGCTGGTGGGTTTTTAGATATATTTCATCTTTGATTGTGCTAATTTCTGCGATTAGTTCCTGGTCGGCGTTTACTGATAAATCCGGTTGATTATTGATATTAAACTTGGCTTTTTGTTCATTATCTTTAGTTGTGGCTAAATTGTACAAATACTCCTTAAATTTGGAATTTTTCTGAATTATAGAGTGCAAAAGTTGACCGGAAATATAGCAAATCTCTGCTTGAGGCGAAACCCTGACAGCATAATCTAAAAAACCGGCTTCAGGAAACAAAGTACATTCCCCAAATAGTTGATCGGGATGCAGGGTGGTAATTAAGTCCTTGCTACTGTTAACCAGTCTTACTTTACCCGCTATGACAATATATAAGCCATCGGATTCTGAGATATGTTGCAAAAACAAACCGGGTTCAGGTTTTTTGAATTCAGCCGACTTAACTAAAATCGCTAACTCCTTTTCTGATAAAAATTCACCGATTAGACCAGATAGATATTCTTTGGTAGTCATTTCTTAAACGAGAGTGGTTCCAACGCTTAATAGCAGTTAATAAATTTTGGGTTATAGTTTAAGAAAACGCAACATCTTCTGGAATGTCCCTAATCACAATGCCGCTTTTACTGGACTGGTTAGTTTCTGATTTTTTTGGATCGTTTTTCTCAAGGTTATTCGATTTAGGTCTAGTAGATAAACCAATTTGTTTGAGCAGTCTGTTAATATGGCGATCGCTGATTTTAATCCCTAATTCCGCCCATAAGTGTTCACTGAGTTTCTTTGCTGTCCACTGTCGAGTATGATAAGTAAAATCACGGTTAGGCACTTTAACTTCTCTAGGGCTTTGAGTGACCAACTCCCTCAACCGCTGCAAGCATCGATCATTTACAGTTTGAGGTCTGCCAATTGCGTTACTATTCCACTGGTGAGCCTGACCAGACTTGGCGAGGGTTATCCAATGGCGTGCTGTACTATGGGAACAGCCCAACTCTTGGCAAATTTGGGTTTGGGTTTTACCCTCATCTGCCAGTAACATAATTTTAATCCGCTTGAAATACTGCTTGGACAAGCTTTGTTTAAGGCTTTTTTCCAAGTATTTACGCTGAAAAACAGTCAAAATTTGACCGGAGTTATTAGAAAGATTTAGATCTTTTTGAGATGATTCCATAAACAACCCTGTATACAGTACAATAGAATCTTGAAGCTAGACTAAATACCGACCCTGATTCGCTCGTCTATAAAGATTTTAAAATGATATGATTGATGAAAACAATACTTCAGAGTGGATTCACCTTGTATTTTATCATACTCAATTATCCTTCAACAGTAAAAAAGTGGGATTTAGGGGGTATTCCTGATGTATTTATAAAATAGTATTTTGTTTTCAAATCGTTAAAAATGTGGGATAATGGGGGGCTATGGATCATTAACTGGCAAAAAAGAAGATAGAAAGAGGTTAAGTGTAGAGACAGGGCTTTAAGGAGTCTGACAAAAAGGGAGGAGAGCCAGAACTCTCAATGGTAGATAACACTCAAACCCTTGAGAGTCTGTGAAATATAACCCCCCGCTCTAAAATGCACTGAATCCGTTTATCACGACCGTGACCCGGCTATGGCTTATCGACGAAAGCATCAGGCTCGCTCCTCTCGCCTTGAGTTCCCGGTTCTCTCTTACCCTCCTACGGCTCACGCTTAAATTTTTGCCAGTCAATCAGGCCGACTTAGATTAATCAATGCCTAGTATCTCAACTTATTTTCCATTTGCCAACCCCAAAAAAGTGAGACTTAGGAGGACTTTAAAATCACGCCCCAAAAACAGGATTGTGAGAAAAAATAATATAACGTACCTAAAAAGGTGAAAATGTGGGAAAATGGGGGGTGCATAAACAACAAAACTACAACCTGGGTGAGCAGCTATGGAGATTCAGGAAGCGTTGCAGTGGACCGATCGCCTGCTTCTAAAGACTACGGGAAAATACCTAGATAGCCTGCAACGCGCCATCTTAGAAGGTGCATGGCAAGGTAAAGGATATAAAGACATAGCAGACGAATACCACTGTACGAGCGATCACGTCAGGAAATCAGCATCCGACTTATGGAAACTCCTCTCGGAACTACTGGGAGAGGATGTAAAAAAAAAGAATGTACGATCGCTCATCGAAAACGGAATATTCTCTTATCACAACGATGGCGTACATATCGGCAATCACATAAATAATGTCTGTAGTGAGTTATACAACGAGCCAAAAATCTCAACCAACCCATCATCCAGCAGTAGCGAATCCGATACCATACCCCGCCAGGATCTTAGCCAAGCCCCCGAATACGATCGCCTCCACCCCCGTCACGACGAACTCACCACCCTCAAACAGTGGATAGTCAGCGAACATAGCCGCATCATCACCCTAACTGGATTATCGGGAATCGGTAAAACCGCCCTCGCCAGACAACTCGTCGAACAAATAAAAGACCACTTCGATCGCCTCCTCTGGTGTAGCCAGCGAAAATTCCCCAACCTAGAAACCCTACAAAACCACATCAGCCAGTTTGTCGCCACAACCGCCACCCCCCAGCCATCCCTCCTAGAGTCTCTGAGAACTCACCGTTGCTTCATCATCCTCGACGACTTCCAACACAGCCTAACCTCCGGTCACTTCGTCGAAAGCTACCGTCGAGACTATCAAGGCTATAGTCAACTCATCCGTGAACTCGGGACTTTCTCTCATCAAAGTTGTGTTTTGCTGCTGACTTGGGAACACCCCCCAGACATCGCCGCCTTAGAAACAGAAACCCACCACTGTAAAACCCTCCCCGTTCAAGGCGTTCCTCAACTGGCCAGTCAAATCCTCCGCGATCGCCAACTCCAAGACCCCAAACAATGGCCAGAACTCAGCCAACTCTTCAACCATAACCCCTTATGGCTAAATATCACCGCCTCAACCATCCATGAATTATTCAACGGTAGCGTCCAACAATTTCTCTCCTACCCCAGCCTCTTTTTAGGAGACTTAGAACCCATCCTCAACCGACATTATCAACGCCTCAGCGACTCGGAAAAAACCCTGCTGCATTGGTTAGCCCAGCAAAACCCGCCCGTCACCATCAACCAGAAACCCCCCAATCTTTTATCGAACCGAGAGTTCTTAAAAGCCGTCCAATCTCTCAAACGACGTAGCTTATTAGACTCCTCATCCCATTTAACCCTACAGCCCGTCATCCGACAATACATCCGAAACTTAGCTGAATGCGGGGACTCAAACTAATCCCAGGACCCGAATACACCTCACCCCCAATTATCGGGGTGGGTAGGTTTCCTCTCGTTCACCCTCAAGGGATGGCTGACTCCAACGGTTTTTTAGACCCGGTTGGCGGGATAAATTGACAACCTCTCGACCGCTTTCTGCTTCCTTTTGACGTAAGTCTTCAAAGATAGGATTCAAGTCGTAGTCGAAAGACACTGACAGGGGAATAATCGGTTCAAAATCTCTATTAACGATTCCAGTAATCATCCAATTCTCTTGGTTCGTCCACCGAAGCGACGGACATAGCCCGAACCGATTCGAACAATCCAGATTTGAGCATCAGGGTGAGTAGCTTCAAGGCGATCGCCGGCGGCAATTTCACTCACATCGACTTCAAAATCTCCAGTTTCTAAATCAATCACCACAATAGAAACCGGGTTGATGGCAAAATCCCTGTGAGAAGGCAAAACTCCGGTAGAAGCCCGGTTTCTGAGTCTCCGGCGATAGGTTATCCGCAATGGTGGGCGATCGCTCCCCCGGCTGCTAAGATTTAAGCAGGAGATTTCAGCCTAGGAGAGTTACCCATGAGTTTAGTAATTTCCGATGACCTAGTAAAGGCGAGTGGCTTTTTATGAAAATGAGCTATTGTTGGAAATTGTGCTGATGTTATTTCAGCAAGATAAAATTAGCTTAGGGAAAGCCAATGAGTTATTATACGGAATCCAGGTTTGAAACAGCCTAATATCGCAGCTTTGTTGGAGCATTTTAATTCCCGGTGCGGTGCATGAGGAATTATGGGATTCCAGGGCTGGGGAAACTGTGATTACAGCAGTGCGATCTACACTTTGGATAGATCTTCAATCTGTACAAAATCAAGGAGTTGTTCGGCTTGAGACAAAGGATAAACCTCATCCTGACGTTTTCAGAGAAATTCCCACCGATTTTGAATGGCTGGGGGCAGTTGAAAACGAGTAATTTCAAAGGGAATTTAGACGATTTCGGGTATAAATTTCGTTAGCCTAAGTCTGTATTTATGATGATTATATTCTAATCAATCAATCTGAGAAACCGGGTTTATTTAATAAGTATTGGCTAAAATGCGCTCATTATTGTGGAAACCCGGTTTCTTTTTCTGTTGGTTAACCATCAGTTGGTTACGGGGTGTTATGGTGCGTTACGAGGCGGATTTGTAGGATAATTATTAGTTAATTAAATTATCGCCGCTTCTAACAGACCCTACCGCTGAAATTACCGCCATTAAAACTCATCATAATATTTGGCTAAGTGTTTAAGTTTCAACCGCAACAACGGGAGTGTAAATTTCCACAACTTGAGTCTTGAGGCTGCCTTTAAGTCTTGGTAATTATACATAACCTCTCACACAAAACTGGATCTGTGAGTTTCTGGGGCGATCGCCTATAGCCAGACAAACCCAACCTGCTAAACTATATCGGGACTAACCCAGTTTGTTAGTCATGCTATTTAAATTAATGATAAGATCGACGATTGTTACTGGTGAGAGTTAAAATTGACACCCATAACCCCCCCCTAGTAGGTCATTGGGGGCGGTTAATCTTGGCTATTTACTGGGAATCATGAAAAAAGACATTCCTCCTTTGTTTGGGAAAACTAAATTTATCGAAGGTCAAATAGACGAGTTTCTGGATAAGATATCAGAAGGATGTCTATATTTTGAAATGGGAGTTTCTGCTTATTTGGACTCTCAAAATGTCACCAAAAGCTGTGAAAATAAAATGGAGCAATTGCGGGATTTAAAGCGCCGCTGCAATGAACTTAGGCGGGCTATTGAATCCCAATTATATACCGAAATGTTGATTCCCGACTCCCGTGGTGATGTTTTAAGTTTGTTGGAGGATTTATACTATTTAATTGATGTGTTTGGCGACAGTTATCAAAGTATTATTATTGAACATCCAGATATCCCAGAAGACTATCATCAAGACTTTAAAGAATTGACCGGAATGGTCGTTAAAAGTGTCGAAACTGTCGTCATTGCGGCGCGGGCTTTTTTCCGTCATCCTGATGCCGTTCGCGATCATCTTTATCGCGTTCGGGTCTATGAAACTGAAAGCGATCGCATTGCTATTAGACTCAAAACAAATATCTTTAATTCCCAACTACCTTTGGAACGTAAAATGCAGTTGCGCGACGGAGTTGATTTGATTGATGGTCTCGCTGATGCTGCTGAAGATGCTGGGGATGAGTTATCAATTTATGCGATTAAGCGAGTCCTCTAAAACAGCTTAATTATCTCCTCAATTTTTCGGTAAACTTGATGTAAATTTCCTAGAGTCAGCCAGTCATAAATCAGGTAAACATGGACGCGATCGCCATTTTAATTTTTCTATCAAGCGGCTTATTTCTAGGCTGGTCTTTGGGCGCAAATGATGCCGCCAATGTCTTCGGGACTGCCGTTGGTAGTCGCATGGTAAAGTTTAGTACAGCAGCCTTTATCTGTAGTATATTCGTAATTCTTGGCGCAGTAGTGGGGGGGGCTGGTGCCGCCGCTGGACTAGGAGAATTAGGCGCTGTTAATACCATTGCTGGTGCGTTTACCGCCGCTTTTGCTGCTGCTTTAACCGTCTTCTGGATGACCAAAATTGGTTTACCTGTTTCCACCACCCAAGCCGTTGTCGGTGCCATTATTGGCTGGAATCAATTTAGTGGTTCCATAACAGATACCGATACCCTCATAAAAATTCTCGGAACCTGGGTTGCTTGCCCCATCTTGGGTGCTATTTTTGCCGCCGGGCTTTATTTGGTGGTAATGGCTATTCTCGCACGTCTCAGACTGCATCTGCTGCGGCTAGATCTTTATACCCGCGCTGGGTTAATTTTAGCAGGCGCTTTCGGTTCCTATGCTCTCGGTGCTAATAATATTGGCAATGTTATGGGCGTGTTTGTCTCTTCTTCACCCTTCACTAATTTTAATATTGGGTCGGTCAGTATTTCCTCGGTTCAACAACTTTTTTTAATGGGGGGAATTGCGATCGCTATTGGTGTTTACACTTACTCGAAACGGGTCATGATGACCGTTGGTAATAGCTTAATGCCTCTCTCTCCCGTCGCCGCCTTTGTCGTAGTTGTCGCCCATTCTTTAGTATTATATATATTTTCCTCCACTGGGTTAGAAAGCCTCTTAGCTAATGCCGGTTTACCGACTATTCCCCTCATTCCCGTTTCTAGTTCTCAAGCCGTCGTTGGGGCGGTTATTGGCATTGGACTTTTGAAGGGTATTAAAAGCGCCCGCCAAATTCGCTGGCGTGTTTTATTGGGTATTGCTTCCGGCTGGGTTTCTACCCCTATTATAGCAGCCATTATCAGTCTAGTTATGCTATTTATTTTACAAAATGTCTTTAATCAACCCGTCTATCAAAGTGTAGAATATCAGCTATCCCAAACAGTTTTAAATAAATTGGAACAGGTGGGAATACCTACCGAACCCCTACAAGATATCAGCGATCGCACTATTAGCGGTGGCGTGAATTTTAGAGATGAAGTTAGGGCACGCATGACCCTAGATAAAGAACAGGAAAAACAACTCCTTTACCTCGCCCAAATTCACCTAATATATATCGACCCTTTCCAAATTAAAAACCTCAATACAAGCTATCTCAATGCCGACCAAATTCGTGCCATTGGGCGGTTATCTGGGCGGACATTTTTTCACCGTTGGCAATTAGCAGAAGCCCTCGCCCAAGAGTCAGAGTCCTGGCAATTTCAGCCGCCCATAACCCGCTATAAAGATGATAACAACAAACTTCAGCAACAACTTAATTATGTAGGCGATCGCTTTCATGCACCCCTGAGAATGATTAACTAGCCTGACCGTCTAACTGTCAATTGCCGGATTTTTCACAGCATCTAAAAGCCCTTGTAATTCCTCCCCTTCTATCACTTCAGTAGCCAAAACTTTCAGGGATATTGTATCTAATAACTCTCGGTTAAATTCCAGAATATCCAAGGCTTGTTGATAAGCCGTTTCCACAATTTCCCGAACCTCAGCATCAATAGCCTCCGCTGTTTTTTCACTAATAGAACGTCGTCTATTACCATCACCCATTCCCAAAAAGTTAGGTTTTCCCCCTTCATCATAAGCCAAAGGTCCTAGGACTTGACTCATACCATAAGTAGTTACCATTTTTTCCGCTAAATTCGTAGCCCGGCGCAGGTCATCAGAAGCCCCATTAGTCACCCTTTCAAAAACAATTTTTTCCGCAGCCCTTCCCCCTAATAAAGTAGCAATTTGTTCCCGAAATTCCCTTTCATCCATTAAAAATCTATCCTCAGTAGGCATTTTTAAAGTATAGCCCAAAGCACTTAAACCACGGGGAACAATCGAAATTTTAGCAACTTTTCCACCCCCCGGCATTAACGCCCCAACTAAAGCGTGTCCGACTTCGTGATAAGCCACAATTTTCTTTTCTTTGTCACTCAAAACCCGGCTGCGTTTTTCCAGCCCAGCAACCACCCTTTCTATGGCTTCATAAAAATCTTGTTGTCCGACCAGTTTCCGATGCCTTCTTGCTGCCAACAAAGCCGCCTCATTCACTAAATTTGCCAGGTCTGCACCCCCAAAACCAGGAGTGCGAGTAGCGATCGCTTGCAGATCCACATCAGGTTCTAATTTAACCCGTTTCGCATAGATATCTAAAATCGCTTTTCTACCTGCTAAGTCAGGACGATCAACCAACACTTGACGGTCAAACCTTCCCGGGCGTAATAAAGCCGCATCTAAAGCCTCTGGGCGGTTAGTAGCAGCTAACACAATCACCGTTTCCGCCCCCACTGCAAACCCATCCATTTCCGTTAATAATTGGTTCAGTGTTTGTTCTCTTTCGTCACTACTACCACTTTGAAAACCGCCACCGCCGCCACTTCTGGATTTACCGATCGCATCTAATTCGTCAATAAAAATAATACAAGGTGCCTTCGTTTTTGCCTGTTCAAATAAATCTCTAACTCGCGCCGCCCCCGTCCCCACAAATAACTCCACAAATTCCGAAGCCGAAATGCTAAAAAACGGGACTCCCGCCTCTCCAGCCACCGCTTTCGCCATCAGAGTTTTACCAGTCCCTGGCGGTCCTACTAATAATAAACCCTTGGGAATTCTTGCGCCAATTTCGAGAAATCTTTGGGGATTTTTCAGGAAGTCTACCACCTCGGCTAGTTCAGCTTTGGCTTCCTCAACTCCCGCAATATCATCAAAAGTAATTTTTGCCGACTCTCCCTCAACATATACCTTCGCTTTACTTTTGCTAATTGATAGCGCTCCTTGGGGGTCTCGTTTCATAAAAAATTGAAAAGCAGCCACTAAAATTAACGGCGGAACTACCCAATTTAACAATACATTAAACCAGGCATTTTGGGGAGGTGGCGGCGCGGCGAAATCTATACCTTGGGCTTGTAAACGTTTGGGAAGTTCCGGGTCAAAAACTGGAGTAGTCGCTAAAATTCGGGGGGGTTCCTCTCCTTCTGGTCGCAGTTGATAGCGAATTTCATTATCCCCCAGCAACACCGCTTGAACTTCCCCCCTTTCAACCTGTTGGATAAATAAACTATAGGGGACTTTCGGAATTCTCGGTCGGGTAATTTGAGGCAATAACCAATTGCCAATTAAAATCACCCCGGCTAGAATTAATAGCAAATTGGCGATTTTTCTGGATTTAGGAATTTTCGGTTTTTTCTTAATACTCATAGGTATGACCCGCAGTGGATATCTATTAACTATTCTACTGCATTCTATCTAATGTGCGATACTGAATAGCCTCGCCAATGTGATTAGGTTTGATGTTGTCTTCTCCCGCGAGGTCGGCGATAGTCCTCGCTACTTTCAAAACGCGATCGCTTCCCCGCGCCGACAGTCCTAGACGGCGGATAGCTGCTTCGAGAAGTTGACAACTCGCCTCGTCTAGTTGACACCAACGCTGAATTTGGCGACTCTGCATCTCCGCATTACACTGTAAAGGCTCATCCTTGAATCTATGATAAGCCCTTGACCGCCCTTTTTGCACTCTTTCTAGTACAGTTTCTGATGATTCCGCCGTAGAATTGCGAGTAATTTCTTCCGGCTTTAGTCGGTTGACTGCTACTTGTAAATCAATCCTATCCATCAAAGGCCCTGATAGTTTTGCCCAATATTGTTCCCGTTGACGAGGAGAACAGGTACAGGCTTGTATCGGGTCGCCATAATATCCACAAGGACAGGGATTTGTACTCGCAATTAAGGTAAACTGGGAGGGAAAAACTACTGATAAACGGGTACGGGTTACCGTTACAAATCCATCCTCTAGGGGTTGTCTTAAAAACTCTAAAACATTCCGGCGAAATTCCGTTAATTCATCTAGGAACAAAATGCCGCGATGAGCTAAAGAAATCTCCCCCGGTTTGGGATAACTTCCACCACCCACTAAAGAAGGACCAGAGGCGGAATGGTGGGGGCTACGAAAAGGGCGATCGCTTACTAAAGTTCCCCGATTTTTTAACAGTCCCGCCACGGAATGAATGCGCGTAACTTCTAAGGCTTCCGCAAAGTTTAAAGGTGGTAAAATACCTGGTAAACGTCTCGCTAACATGGTTTTACCACTACCTGGGGGACCCACAAAAATTAGATTATGACCCCCAGTGGCAGCAATTTCTAAGGCGCGGCGAGCGTGGGATTGTCCTTTAACATCTTTGAGGTCTAAATTAGTTGATTTGGGGGTGGCTAAAATCTGGGAACTATCTAACTTGAGTGGCTCATAATTATCGGGGTAATTCAGAAAATCTACTACCTCGAAAATTGACTTAAAACCATACACCGAAACCCCCTTAACTACCGCCGCCTCCCTAGCATTATCTTCGGGAACTACTAAACCAGTAATTCCCATATTTTCGGCTTCGGCGGCGATGGGTAATACCCCCGCTACCGGACGCAAACTGCCATCTAAAGAGACTTCCCCTAAAAACAGAAAATCTCCCAATAAATCGGCTTTTACCTGTTCGGAAGCTGCTAAAATACCAATACTTATCGGGAGATCAAAACTTGGTCCTTCTTTCCGCAAGTCCGCCGGAGTTAGGTTAATTACTATATTTCCCATGGGGAAACTATAACCTGCATTTTTGAGGGTGGCTTTCACTCTTTCCCGCGACTCCTGAACCGCTGTATCAGGTAAACCTAAAACAATGATTTTGGGGAGTCCTCCCGAAAGATCTACCTCAACTCCGACTTTCACCGCATCAATACCAACTACCGACGCACTCCAAACTCTCGCTAACATAATACAATTATTGATGACTTGTAGAATTGCTATTTTTATGGTATATTAGTAGAATAAGTATTATCCTAAATTTCAGAAAATCTTAACTAACTGCTGCTATGTCTTTCTATAAGCAAAACCTAGAAGCCTTTATTAAACTCCTGAAAACTCAGCCTAAATTGTTCACTGAAGCTAAATGTCAAGAACTGCTGACTTTAATTGAACCTTTACCAGATGATATCGAAACTTTATCAACGGCGATCGCTAGTTGGTACGAAAAATATGATCCCATTGTTGATGCACAATTGGATATTCTCAATCATTGGAATTTTACCGAAACTCCCCATTTCTCAGCGGCTACGGCGCGTCCTGGTGCTAATTCGGCGGCGACTCCGACAACAATTAATAAAGAACTCCTGAAAAATGCCATTGTTAAAACTCAACCGAAAGCCCCTCAAAAACCATCCTAGTTAATGGCTACAAGGGTGTCAGACATTCCCCATAGCCACTAATTTTGGAGTTGACCTATGTCTTTACACCCCTAGGTTTAGGTTCCCTAGAACTTCGTATAAAATAGAGTTAATGAAACTCAAAGCCAGAGCCCCAATTAAAGCACTCCAAATACCCCAACGTAGATAGAAGCCTCTCACTAGCCAAGCCGCTAGTCCAAAAATCGCCATATTCACCAATAAGGTGAGAAGGAAACTCGAAAAAACCACGGACAGAGGGACAATGAAAAGCCCTAAAATTGGTCGGACTAAAAGATTTAATAACCCGAACACCGCCGAGGATATTAAGGCTTTTTTAAAGTCTTCGATTTCTACCCCGGTAAATTGCCTGAGTTGAGCAATTAAAAATAAGCTGACCGCTGTCACCAACCAAGCAATGATTAAATCCATAATTTAGACCTCAGTATTAAGTTGTATGTTGGGAGGATTTCTTGATTATATGTGTGATCAATTAATCAGCCATGACCCGCAAGCCTTGAGTTGAGTAATTCTACCTCACCGATTAAAGAAACTTCCCCCTAACTCTATTAAACATTAAACCGGAACAACATGACATCTCCCTCTTGGACGATATATTCTTTACCTTCACTGCGGACTAAGCCTTTATCCTTAGCCCCATTCATAGACCCATGAGTAACTAAATCTTGATAAGCTACGGTTTCGGCGCGGATAAAACCCCTTTCAAAATCAGAGTGAATAACTCCAGCGGCTTGGGGTGCGGACATTCCCTCGTGGATAGTCCAGGCGCGAGTTTCTTTTGGTCCAGTGGTCAAAAATGTTCGCAGTCCTAAGAGTTTATAGGTGGCCGCAATTAGGGATTTTAAACCGCCTTCTTGTACTCCCAAGGATTCCAAAAAGTCCTGCTTTTCTGCTTCGGAAAGTTCGACAAGTTCGGATTCTACTTGAGCGGAAATAATCACAACTTGGGCATTTTCTTGGCAGGCGATCGCCCTCACTTTTTCCACCCATTCATTACCCGTCGCCAAATCATCTTCGGACACATTAGCGGCATAAATAATCGGTTTTCGGGTCAACAAGCCCAAGCCTTTAATTGCCTCGGTTTCTTCTTCGGATAAATCCACTAAACGGGCAGATTTACCCTCATTTAAGACGGCGGCAATCTTCTCTAAAGCGCCCAATTCTAACTGGGCTTCTTTGCTAGTGCGGGCTTGTTTGCGGGTGCGTTCTATGCGACGTTCTACCTGAGACAAATCAGCTAAAGCCAATTCCAGATTAATAATTTCAATATCCCGCACCGGATCGACGGAACCGGACACATGAATAATATCATCATTGTCAAAGCAGCGCACCACCTGAACGATCGCATCAACCTCACGAATATGGGAGAGAAACTGATTACCTAATCCCTCCCCTTGACTGGCACCTTGCACCAGTCCAGCGATATCAACAAATTCAATTCTGGTGGGGACAATTTGCTCAGAATTAGAAATTTTAGCCAACACCTGTAAACGTTCATCAGGAACCGCCACTACCCCCACATTAGGCTCAATGGTACAAAAGGGAAAATTAGCAGCCTGGGCTTTAGCATTAGCAACTAGGGCATTAAAAAGAGTAGATTTTCCGACATTCGGTAATCCGACAATTCCGGCGGTAAGCATACAGTTCTATAAAGGTTTTATAGTGGTTTGATATATGTTATAATAGCAGTAAACAGTCAAAATATAAATAACAAATCAGCCGGAATTTGCGACCTGTGTGGATGTGGATCAATTATGGATCAAAATCAAACTCCCCTATTAACAGCCCTTAAACAAGCGGCGGAAACACCCGGTGCGGCTTTTTATACCCCAGGACATCGGCGGGGACAGGGGATTCCCGAATCTTTGGCGGCGGTTTTTGGGTCGCAAGTATTTAGGGCGGATTTGCCAGAATTGCCAGAATTAGATAATCTATTTGCACCGGAGGGAGTGATTAAACAGGCTCAGGAATTAGCAGCGGCAGCCTTTGGGAGCGACCTGTGCAGATTTTTAGTCAACGGTTCCACAGTGGGGATCATCGCCTCAATTTTAGCCACCTGTGACCCAGAAGACAAAATTCTCCTACCGCGAAACATTCATAAATCGGTAATCTCAGGCTTGGTAATGTCCGGTGCGCGGGCTATCTTTATTAATCCCGAATATGACCAAGATTGGCATTTCCCCCTGAGCCTGACCCCCAAAGCGATCGCCAAAGCCCTAGAGCAACACCCAGACATCAAAGCCGTGATGGTAGTGTATCCCACCTATCACGGCATCTGTGGTAATTTAGCAGCCATAGCCACCATAGTTCATAACCATAACATCCCCCTGCTGGTAGACGAAGCCCATGGCGGACATTTTCACTTTCATCAGCAGCTACCCCCAAGCGCCCTACAATGGGGGGCTGATTTAACCGTACAATCTACCCATAAAGTCCTAGGGGCAATGAATCAAGCCTCAATGGTACACATTAAAGGCGATCGCATCAACCTCACCCGCCTCGATAACGCCCTACAAATGCTACAAACCACCAGCCCCAGTTATCTGCTCTTAGCTTCCCTCGATGCCGCCCGCCATCAAATCGTCAATCACGGTCAAAAAAGGCTCACAGAAGCGCTAAAATTAGCACAGAGGGCAAAAACTCAATTAGAAAACTTACCCGGTTTACGGGTCTATCATCCCCCGCTAACGGCTGGGTGTGTTGCCTTAGACCCAACCCGGTTAACCGTTGAGGTCAGCCACTGCGGGTTAAGTGGTTATGAAGCAGACACAATTCTGCATCAACAGTTTGGGGTAACTGCTGAGTTACCAGATCTCCAACACTTGACCATGATCATCAGTCCCGCCAACAGCCAAGCCGATATCGATCAGATGATTAAGGGATTCGCATTTCTCAGCCAAAAAGCCTTATCTGGAGCATCACAAAATCCCCCCACCCAAAACCAGCATCACTGGCAGATGATCGATACCATATCCCCCTTTGAAACCGCCATAGCTGAGGTTTCCGCCATGTCTGTCCGAGATGCCTTTTTTGCCAAAACCATCTCACTACCAACTCCAGACTGTCCCGGTCAAATTAGCGCTGAGTGTGTTTGTCCCTATCCCCCCGGTGTGCCAATTTTGTGGCCGGGGGAAGCTATCTCTAAAAAAGCGATCGCATTTTTGCAACAGGTGAAAGCCTTGGGGGGAGAAATTACCGGCTCTAGCGATAAGACCTTAGCAACCCTGCGGGTAATTGATCATTGAAACTCCCCGCCCTGGCTTTCTATTTCCAGTCCCCTAGCAGCACAAGTCACCAATGATTTTATGTCTTCCCCACTTTGGCCTTATATTACCCCCGGCATTCCCGATCATCTCTTTGAACGTTTACCAGGAATTCCCATGAGTAAACGGGAGGTAAGATTGCTGTTGATTTCCTATCTACGGCTACAACCAGATTGTATAGTGTGGGATATTGGGGCGGGAACTGGAACCATTGCCGTTGAAACTGGTTTATTATGTCCCCAGGGTCGAATTATTGCCGTTGAAAGGGATGGGGAAGTAGCCCACCTGATCCGCACTAATTGCGATCGCTTCGGTGTCACCAATGTAGATGTCATTGAAGGAAACGCCCCCGACTGTTTGCATGGGCTCAAAGGTCCTCCCCACCGGGTTTGTTTGGAGGGAGGAAAAGCCATCAAAGACATTCTCATTACCGTGTGGTCCTATTTACAGCCCCAAGGCCGTATTGTAGCCACCGCCTCCAATTTAGAAACCTTATACCTAATTTCCGAAGGGTTTGCTCAATTACAGGTGCGCAATGTCGAGGTCGTCCAATCTTCCATTAACCGCATGGAGACTCGAGGGCGATCGCAAAGTTTAGTAGCAATTGATCCTATGTTTATCCTCAGTGGTGAGAAAATGGATTGAACCAGGAAAAGTTGACTGTCGAAATCACCCCTTATTTCCACCCTAGGCGGTCAGGGCTCATGAACTCTTAGCTTTTCTGGATTTGCGCTTTGTGTAACTAACTTGTCAATCAGCCATGTCTTGGTCTCGTGTCATCAGTGGAATTGTGGCGATCGCCCTCGCCTTGATCATGCTAACCCTAGGGGGATGGTACTTCACCCTCGGCTTTGGGGTGATTGTTTACCTAGGTCAGTTAGAATACTTTCAACTGGTGCGGGCTAAAGGCATCGAACCCGCCGGTAAAACTACCCTAGTCGTCAGTCAAGCCCTATTAATTACCGCTGCGATCGCCCCCAACCTAGTAGATGCTATCTTCGCCTTAGCCGGAACCCTCATCTGCTTCTATTTGCTATTTCAACCCAGAATCTCTAGCATTGCTGATATTGCCGCCTCCATTTTGGGTCTGTTTTATGGTGGATACTTACCCAGTTATTGGATTAGGCTACGGGTGGGGCTAGATGGTTCCAGTCCCCTGTTAACCCATGTCACCACTAACCTACCTCAACTCAGATACTTTCCGCCATCGTGGGATTTATCCTATACCCTCACCGAAGGATTAACCGCCAGCCTACTGGCTTTTGGTTGCATTTGGGCCGCTGATATTGGCGCTTACATTTTTGGGAAATTTTTGGGGCGGACGCGACTTTCTGATATTAGCCCCAAAAAAACCGTAGAAGGTGCTATCTTCGGGATTTTAGGCAGCATTGGAGTGGCGATCGCTGGCGCTTGGTTTCTGCAATGGCCGCAGTTTCTCTGGACAGGTTTCGCCCTCGGTATTATAATTGGCATAGCTAGTCTTTTGGGAGACCTGACCGAATCAATGATGAAGCGCGATGCTGGAGTCAAAGATTCCGGTCAACTCATCCCCGGTCACGGCGGCATTCTCGATCGCGCTGATAGCTATGTTTTTACCGCCCCCCTAGTCTACTACTTTGTCACCCTAGTGCTACCTTTATTAAGAACCTAGGGATTGACCCAAATTTTTCCCCGCAGGGTAAGCTGTTCCTCACTGATGCTCAGATCCTCGATGTCTACATCAGTTCCCAACTCAATCGGAATTGACTCTAGCACAGTCCCACTAATGAGGGGATCGGCTTTGATATAGGGCTGGTGTAGTAATAGTTGGGTGGAACTCATCCGCTGTAATTGGCTATCTAAACTAAAGGCGATCGCCCCATGGGTATCAGTTATTAAATCCGCATTTAAGGTCAGGCGATCGCTATTTAGCCTTAATTGCAGATTTTCTAGGGTTCCCTCAGTCAATGGTAAGCGAGACTCTAGCAGTTCGGTAATGGCATTGGCTAAAAGTGGCGAACTCACCGAAGCATTAAGATCCGAGGCGAGAATTTGCAAATCACAATCAACCTCGATCGCTTCGAGCAGTTGTAAAGGCTTACCCTGGAGAACCTGACCTAAATTAATACGGATACCGGAACTTCCCAAAACTACTTGGGAAAGATGCAAACCTTGGTAAATCACAGCCCTAGCTGAGACTGACACCGTGGGAATAGAACCCTTCAGTAGCGATCGGTTACCACCTCCCACATGGACCTTTAAAGATTCTACGCCCTCAACTTGCGATCGCAGCCAAAGCTGCAGCGCCGCCGATAGAACCGTTCCGATCAGTTTCTTTTGCTCAGTTTTCGTACCCGTCATAATCTCGCTGTTTATTTGTGATCAAAAAATCAAGAATTGCTGTAATATTTGTACATAATCTAGGAAAATCAGTGCCATCTACCGAGCAAATCACCCTATTGTAATCCAACATCCACCCGGGCAAATCTGGGATCCCCTGTCCCGAAACTCTATGAATGAACGGCTACAGAAAATCATATCTCACTGGGGAGTCGCCTCTCGTCGCCATGCCGAGGAGATGATACTATCAGGAAGGGTCAAGGTAAATGGCGATCAGGCTTATTTAGGCCAGAAAGCAGACCCTAAATGCGATCGCATTGAAATTGACGGACGCGCACTGCACCCTTCCAGTCAACCCCAACCCCTATACCTACTGCTAAATAAACCCCTAGGCGTAGTTTCCACCTGTGCAGAACCCCAAGGCCGAAAAACCGTTTTAGACCTGCTCCCGCGTCAACTCCAAGTCGGACAGGGACTGCACCCCGTGGGTCGCTTAGATACCGACTCAACCGGAGCATTACTGATCACAAATGATGGTGAACTGACATTTCTTTTAACCCATCCCCGTTATCATGTAGCTAAAACCTATCAAGTTCTAGTCCAAGGCTGTCCTCCAGAATCTGTTTTAGAACAGTGGAGACAAGGTATCCTACTATCTGGTAAAAACACATTACCAGCTAAAGTTAGGCGCATCGGGAAACCTCACGGCTCTCAGACTTTGCTAGAAGTGGTTTTACGAGAAGGGAGAAACCGACAGATTCGGCGAGTAGCAGAGGCTCTCGGTTATCCTGTGGTTCAACTGCATCGGACAGCAATTGGGCCTATTTATCTCAACTCGACTGGGAAACCTGAATTAGCTTCAGGTGAATATAGATCCCTGAAAAACTCTGAAGTGCATTTGCTAAAGAATCGAGTCCGTGTCTGGAAATCTGGCAGTTGTTCTTGAGGATCATGGCTTATGAAATTAACTCTTACTCACCCAATTTTTAAAAATAGATCCGAAAATCACAAGCAACCACAAAATCGAGTTGATCATGACCAGGCACAACGCCTATCAGATATTGGTCAACAGTTGCGTGATGCCAGGATGAAAAATTCCTTCTCCTTGGGTATGGTGGCGGCTTATACCCGTATTCGCACCCATTTACTCCAAGCCATCGAAGAAGGTAAAATAGATAGCCTACCTGAACCTATTTATACTCAGGGTCTGATTCGCCAATATGCAGATGCTTTGGGGTTAAATGGAGAGGAGTTAGCCAATTTCTTTTTACCCGAACCTGGGGAAAATACTCTGGTGCGATCGCTTAAATTGCTGTCTATGCCACAATTACGGCCAACTCATCTGTATCTAACTTATACTCTACTGATTATTTGTGCCGTTAATGCCCTATCTTATCTGGTTCCCCAATCCGGTGAATTAGCAGTTACACAGACAGAATCAGCTACCGAGGATGTTGTCACCCCACAGCCAAATCCAGCAACCACAACACCACCCCCCCCACAGGGTCAGTTAGTGTCTCAATCTTCCGCACCCGCACCCGCACCCGCACCCGTACCCGCACCCGCACCCGCACCCGCACCCGCACCACAACCTATTATTCAGGATGTTGAAGTGGGAATAGTGGTTAAGGACGAGTCTTGGGTACTGATTGAAATAGACGGAAAAACCGAATTTCAGGGAATATTACCCGGTGGCACTCAAAAAACCTGGAAAGCTAAAACTGAAGTGGTAGTAGTAGCCGGAAATGCCGGGGGCGTATTGGTGAAAGTCAACAACGGCGAAGCCAGACGCTTAGGGGAACCAGGAATGGTCCAGGAAGCCGTATTTAAGGCTGGGAATAGCGACGAAACCGCCGATCTTCCCAGTTCCTAGTTCACCTTATTATCTAGGATTATCTAGGCGCGCGTCCGTAGGTATCTGTCCAGAACTTCAGGCGATCGCCAATTTCATCAGTTAGCAACCCAGGTTCACAACGCCAAGCCCAGTTACCCTCAGCGGTACTGGGTTTATTCATTTTAGCCTCACTTCCCAATCCCAACACATCTTGTAGGGGCAAAATTGCCTGATTAGCTACTGATGACAAAGCCAGCCGAATCATATCCCAGTGAATGCCATCATTTAGCACCTCACCTAAATAACCTAAATAACGAGTTACATAGGCTTGTTGTTTAAGCGATCGATTATTAAACCAGCCCACAGTCGTATCATTATCATGGGTTCCCGTATACACCACCCAATTAGGGGAAGTGTAGTTATAGGGTAAATAGGGGTTATCCCGTCCCGAATCAAATGCAAAATGTAGCACCTTCATACCAGGTAACTCAAATTTATCCCGCAAGGCTTCCACCTCTGGCGTAATAATCCCCAAATCTTCAGCAATAATCGGCAGCCGCCCTAACTTTTCCTCAATCGTGTGGAATAGATCCTCTCCCGGTGCATTTACCCACTCACCATTCATGGCAGTAGTTTCGCCTTGGGGAACTGCCCAAAAAGATTCCAGACCCCGGAAATGGTCAATCCGAATTAGGTCTACATAATCCAACATCGATTGAATACGATGCACCCACCAATCAAACCCATTTTGTTTAAGGCGATCCCAGTTATAAACCGGATTACCCCACAGTTGACCACTTTCGCTAAAGTAATCTGGTGGGACTCCTGCCATTAAAGACGCTTCTCCGGTTTCTCCGTCCAAACAGAAAATTTCAGGATGAGACCACACATCAGCACTATCATGGGCTACATAAATCGCTAAATCCCCAAAAATCTGGATTCCTTGTTCGTTGGCGTAGCGCTTCAAATTCGCCCACTGACGATTGAAGGTAAATTGCAGATACTTATGGAAAAAGATTTCTTCGCCCAGTTTTTCCTGCCATTTTTTCATCGCCTCCGGTTTGCGCCGGGAAATTTCATCATCCCAAGTGTGCCAACTGGCTCCGCCTTGGGCATCTTTGAGAGCCATAAAAAACGCATAGTCATCTAGCCAGTAGCTTTTCTGGCGGCAAAACTCATCAAATTCTCCATGAAGGTCTGATGGTTCCTGTTTCCGAAAATTCTGGAAGGCTTTGAGAAATAGGGGGGTTTTCAGTTCTTTTACCCGGTCAAAATCCACCATATCTGTAGGTAGGGTGGGGATTTTGTCTAAATCTTTTTTGGTCAGTAGTCCTGTCTCGGCTAACATATCAGGACTGATTAACAGAGGATTTCCCGCAAAGGCGGAATAGGAAAGGTAAGGAGAATTACCAAACCCGGTTGGACCTAGGGGCAGGATTTGCCACAGTTGTTGGTGACTGTCTCTGAGAAAGTCCACAAACTGATAAGCATTGGGTCCTATATCCCCGATGCCATATCGACCTGGCAGGGAGGTAGGGTGTAGTAAAATGCCGCTAGATCTGGGCTGAAATGACATAAGAAACCTAAAAGATATAATTGTTTCCACTGGTGGCAGGGTGGCTTGTCCTCTCGGCACAGCTTCTGGAGCCACCTGCCGAGAATACCATTCCCTCTTTACCATTTTACTCCTGCTAGGGACGGATTTGGCACAATTCAAGGCTGAACCTACTGCGATCGCTCTCGGTTCTGGTAGGGGGACTCTCCATAATCACTATCATCTTACTCATTTGTAATGGGTTGATATTATCGGATTTCGGAAAATATGAAAGTGGAATGAAGGCAATATGATTAATTTATGAAATTTGCTCTTGATATATCCCCCCAAATTTAACCGGAAATCTTCATCTAATTAATGATATAATAACCTGGGGCTGTTCTTAGATGCCCCCCTGTCCTATCTATTCTAAGGGAGAAAATACTGATAATATGTTAACTGCATTTACAGCGGGACTTTTATTGATTAGCTTGTCGGAATTAGGTGATAAAACCTTTTTTATCGCTGCTATTTTGTCAATGCGATACCCCAGAAGGCTGGTTTTTGCCGGGGTGATAGCAGCTTTGGCATCTATGACAATTATTGCTGTCGTTATGGGTCGAGTGGTGGCTTTCTTGCCGCCTAGTTATCTCCACTGGGCGACCATTTTCCTGTTTAGTATATTTGGAATTAAATTGTTATACCAAGCTAGTCAAATGCCATCCTCTCAGTCCTGTGGTGAGGAAGAAGAGGAGGCTATGAAGGCGGTGGCTGGGTCTAATTTAGCTAAAAAGAAGTCGAAGCTGGGGATATTGCTGGAAGCGTTTACTTTAACTTTTATCGGGGAGTGGGGCGATCGCACTCAAATTGCTACCATTGCTTTAGCAGCCACTTATCACCCCGTGGGAGTAATATCCGGGGTGATTTTAGGGCATAGTATCTCAACAGCGATCGCCGTTTTAGGAGGCCGCATAATTGCCGGTCGCATTTCCGAACGTACCATTACCGCCGCCAGTGGATGTTTATTTATTGTTTTCGGCTTGGTGGCTTTAATTAATGGTGTCGAAACCGTTTCGGTTTAATCAGTTTTGGGAACTATCATGACTGGATTTGGGGGCTGTTTCTACAGGTTTATTAACAGTGGTTTTGGTTTTGCCATTGCCATTGCCATTGCCATTGCCATTACCATTGCCATTGCCATTACCATTGCCAGTTATGATAGTGTAACCGTTACCATTGGCATTTTCGGGGGCATAATAAACAGGTTCTGAAACCTGACGGGCTGCGGGGTGTTTGTCACCAACTAAACGGGACTGTAAAGTGGTCGCAATGATATAAAACACTGGCACAATATACAAACTCAGTAGAGTGGAAACCAGCATTCCTCCCATTACTGACATACCAATAGAAACCCGACTAACCGCACCCGCACCCGTCGCAAAAGCCAGAGGCATCACCCCAAAAATAGTTGATAAAGCCGTCATCAAAATGGGGCGAAATCGGACTTTTCCAGCTTCGATCGCCGCCTGACTAATAGACCGCCCCATTTCCCGCAGTTGGTTAGCAAATTCCACAATGAGAATCGAGTTTTTAGTCGAAAGTCCGATTAACATAATCAAACCAATGCGGCTATAAATATTTAACTCCAATTCCGCCAACCATAGCGCCCCAAAAGCACCTAATAGGGATAGGGGGACCGCTAATAAAATCACCAATGGATCGACAAAACTTTCAAACTGCGCCGCCAAAGTTAGGAAAATAAACGCTAGGGACAACCCGAAAATGTAAATTGTCGCATCTCCAGCCTGACTAAACTCGCGGGACTCTCCAGCTAAGTCTGTTCTCATGGTATCAGGAATAGTGCGATCGGCTAAATCTTGGAGAGCTTCCAAGGCTTCACCGAGACTATATCCAGGGGCGGCACTACCTTCTAAAGTCGCCGACCGGAAGCGGTTAAAGTGGTTAATTTGTGGTGGTAGAGTCGAGTCACGGATAGTCACCAAATTACTGAGGGGGACCATTTGACCGGACTCCGATCGCACAGATATTTCCCCAATATCTTCAGGACTAGCCCGAAATTCCGACTGTCCCCTAACTATCACTTCATAACGTTGATTTCCCTGGTTAAAATTGGTAATTTCCCGACCACCCAACATAATTTGCAAAGTCCGGGCTATTTCTTGCACAGAAACCCCCAAATTTCCAGCTTGGGCTCTATTTACCTCTAGGACTAATTCCGGCTTATTCAGCTTTAAATCGGTGTCCATATTCACTAATTGAGGTAATTCATTCGCCGCCATAGCCAATTGTTCAGAAACTTGTGCTAACTCGCTAATATCATTTCCCTGAAGCACAAATTGTACAGGTTGACCGAGGCGACTTCCTGGTAGTGAACTCGGGTTAATGGCAAATACCATAGCATCGGTAATTTGGGAAAACTTGCCAAATAAACGTCGGACGATCGCCTGTTGAGACTGTTCCGGTTCTGTACGTTCTGACCAGGGGACAAGGCTAGTAAAAGCAAAGCCTCGGTTAGCTTGGGCTGCGCCTCTCCCAAATCCGGTTAGGGTAAAAAATGCCCGCATTTCCGGCACATCACCCAAGATTTCTTCAACTTCCCTAACCACATTATTGGTATAGTTTATGCTTGCACCTTCGGGAGCATTAATCGGCACAAAAATTCGCCCCCTATCTTCCGTTGGCAAAAACCCTTGAGGCAATTGTACAAATAGCCAAGCTGTGAGGCCTAGAGATGCTACAAAACCCAGCAAAATCACAGGTTTAAATGATATCAATAATCGCAGGCTGGCATCATAGATATTGGCGATGCGATCGAGGAGCCAATCAAAGGCGTTCAGAGGGGCTGATAGCAGCCTCATCAACAGGTTGTTACTGCTGTGGGATGGTTTTAAGATAATCGCCGAAACAGCGGGCGCTAAGGTGAGAGCAACGAAGGATGAGAACACCACAGAAATGGCTAGGGTGATGGCAAATTCATTAAAAATTTGTCCGGTGGCTCCCCCGGAAAAACTGACGGGCACAAATACGGCAATTAGCACCACAGTAGTGGCAATTACAGCAAAGACAACCTCGCCCATGGCATGAATGGCAGCCTGGAAAGGGTGCATTTTCTTCTCGTCAATATAGCGGACGATATTTTCTAAAACCACAATGGTATCATCTACCACTAATCCGGTGGCTAGAGTTAGGGCAAATAGGGTCAAGACATTAATGGAAAATCCCAGAAAAAACATCGCCCCAAATGCGCCGATTAATGAGACGGGAATGGTGATGGTGGGAATTAGGGTAGCCCGCCAGTTTTTCAGAAATAGGAAGATAACTAATACCACCAGGGATATGGCTAACAGGAGACTTTGCCATACTTCATCAATGGCAACTTGCACAAATTCCGAGTAGTCTACTGCTACGGTATAGTTCATGCCGTCGGGGAAGTTTTGGGAAAGTTCTTTCATTCTTTCCTTCACCCCTGTAGCTACTTCTAAAAGGTTCGCGTCGGAAAGTCTACTAACTCCTATGGTAACGGCGGGTTGACCCCTGAATCTGGCAATGGTGCGATCGCTTTCTGCGCCGATTTCTGCATAGCCAATATCTCCGATGCGTATTTGTGTACCGTCGGGGTTGCGCCTGATAATTAGGTCTTCGTATTCAGGGGGGTTTTGTAGTCTTCCTAGGGTGCGGACGGGAAATTCCATGGTCTCCCCTTCGATGCGACCGCTAGGGATTTCTACGTTTTGTCTCTGTAGGGCATTTTCTACGTCTAGGGGGGTCACATTACGGGCTGCCATACGTTTGGCATCTAGCCAAATTCTCATGGCGTAGCGACGTTCCCCACCTATGAAAATACTGCCGACTCCGTTAACGGTTTCTAGGGAATTTCTCAGGAATTGGTCGGCATAATTACTGAGTTCTAAGGTGCTAAAGCGATCGCCATATATGGCAATCCACATAATGCGATCGTCGTCGCTACCATCCTTAGAAACTACCGGGTTATTCACATCAGAAGGTAGTCGCCCCGTCGCCCTAGACACACGGGAGAGAACATCCTGGACGGCTACTTCTAAATCCCGTTCCAATTCAAACTCAACATTGATAGAACTTAGCCCCTCTCTACTGGAGGAGGTCATCGTTCTTAGTCCTTGAACCCCGTTAATAGCCGCCTCCAGAATTTCCGTAACTTCTGTTTCGACTACTTCCGCATTCGCCCCCGGATAGGTAGTCCTAACTCTGACAATCGGAGGATCAATGCTCGGAAATTCTTGCACAGGTAGTCGGGTAAATCCCACAAAACCCACTAGGATGATGACCAGGGAACAGACAGTGGCAAAAACTGGACGTTTAATAAAGAAATTTGTAAACACAATTTACCCTCACTACTTATTGGCTATGATTCTCGCCCCCAGTTAATTTTGAGGATTGATAGCAGCACCATCTGACAGTCTTTGAATCCCGGAAACTATCAGTTGTTCACCGGGTCGTAAACCTTCCACCACTTCCGCATATTGGTCTCTAATTAAACCTAAGCGAATTACCTGCCTTTTCGCGGTGGGATTTTCTCCCCCTTCCGTGGTAAATACAAACCTTTCATCTCCAGAAAATTGTACGGCGGTCATCGGTACAACTACTGTGTTCGGTTTTTCATTCCAAATTACCCGCGCCCTCACGAATTGACCCGTGCGGAGCAGTCCGTCAGGATTAGTAAATGTGGCTTTGGCTAAGATACTTTGAGAATTAGGATTTACCGTGGGGGAAATAAAGCTAATGCGTCCGGTTCCGATAGGTTGACCTTGGGGGTCCTGCATTTCTACTGCTAGTCCCTCCCGTAGGTCGCCTTGGCGTTCTAGGGGAATAGATAATCTCAGTTCTAAGCGATCGTTTTCTGTCAGACTGGTTAAGGTCGCACCCCGGTTAACAAAGTCTCCCGGTCTCGCTGTCACATCACCAACTATCCCCGTAAAAGGTGCTTGTACAGTCGTCTCTTGTAGCTGCACTTCTAACTGGCGAACACGGGCGGCGGCTTCCGCTACTTGGGCTTCTGCTTGGTCGATTTCTTGGGGTCTCGTGCCACTTTCTAAGCGTCTTAACGCCTGTTGAGATTGTTCGACTCCCGCTTCTCTCAGGGCTATTTCTGATTGGCGATTTTGCTGTAATTGTTCTAGTCGTCTTTCGGCAGCTCTCAGATTCGCTTGGGCGGTTTGTTTTTGCGACACTAAAGCATCAAATTCATCTCTGGAAATTGCCCCGGCTTCCGTGAGTTCTTGAAATCTAGTTACCCGTTTTTCCGCTAACTCTGCTGCTGCTATATTGGCATCTATTTGGGCTTGGGCTTGATTGATTTCTGCTAGTAAACTACCTGATTGAGCATCACTTAGGCGGGCGACAGATTCCGCTAATCTCCCACGGGCTTCCGCAATTTCTTCCGGGCGACTTCCGGCTTGTAATTCTGCTACTCTGGCTTGGGTTCGCACTAGGTTGGCTTGGGCTTGTCGTAGTTGCGCTTCTAGGTCATCACTTCTTAAACGGGCGATCGCCTGCCCTTGATTTACCATCTCCCCTGACCTAACATATACTTGCGTGATTCTCCCTTCTATTTCCGATCTTACTTCCACCGACTCCCGCGCTTCCAGAGTCCCCACAAATTCCCCAGCATCCTGAAAGTTCCTAGTTTCTATGCTGGTGACTCTCACCGGAACTCCCCTCGGTCTTTGGGGGGAATTACTCGCCGCCGCTGGGGTAGTGTCCGCTTGCGCTTTACTGGAGTACCACCACTGACCCCCAGCAAAGCCTACTCCTAGGGCTAGTAATATTCCTACGGTCGCTGATACCCAATTGTTGGATTTATTACTAGGTTCTGATTCCGAATGGCGATCGCTTTCTATCTGATTTTGGTTTTCTATTGGCGAATGTTCACCACTCCCCTCAACTTCCACGACCGACTGATGATAATTCGAGTTTGATGATTCTGTTGATGATGGATAAGACATAATAAATTGTAGTATGATTATAATTGTTGGCGGCAAAATTTTACTGTCAATTCCCTAGTCTACTGCCATTGTAGATCTCGGCTATTCACAATTGTGATCTGTCTGAAGATAGAGAATCACCACCCCCTAGTTCTTGTTGCAAATTATCGTAGGTTTTTTCGAGCCATTTAGACTCTGAATCTAACAAAAACTTCGCCCTTTGCCAGATATCTGATTGATAGGAATCAATCGGCACATATTCAACCTCTTTCTGGTTCAGATATGCCATCCTTTGCTGACAAGCTCTGAGGCGATATTCTAACAATTTCAGGCGATTGTGTATATTTAAGTCACTAAAAAAGAAATACTTAATTAGAAACCTAGAACGGCTTTTAACCCAACTCTCTTGCGGCTGTTCTAGCATTTTGTATAACCATCGCTCACGTCCGGCGGCGGTAATACCATAAACCTTCCGACTCGAACCCGCGTCCCCTGCCTCTTCTAGGATAACTTGAATATATCCCCGTTCTTCCAAACGTTTCAGCAAGGGATAAATTGCACCATAGTTAACGCTGATACAGCTTCCCATAAACAGCTCTAGGCGCTGCTTCAGTCGGTAGCCGTGTAAAGGTTCGCGCTGTAGTAGTCCTAATGCAGATAGTTCCAACATTATATCAAATTGATACTTGTGTTGACAATATAGCCAATTTTCGCCTACGAGTCAAGAAATAGGCTAGAAAAATTGGCGATCGCCTTGAGTATCAGGTTTTCCATCCCCCTCTGTATCCCCAGATAGACTCATACCAACCACCAAAAAACAGTATCAATAATCACATAAAAAGGTGCTGACCTCCCAGCCTGGTGGATAAACTCAAGGTTTTATGGAACCCATAACCAAACCCCAGGATTTAATCGAGGTTTAACTTTTATTAGTTGAGGGTTAATGGTCTAAGGTTTAAGGGTTGAGGATTAAAGATTAATCGTTGACCGCTAAACTTTAAGCCATATAAGCGAGATGGTATGCTTCGCCTAGAAGATCCATCTCTGAGCCATAAATTTAGAGTTTTTCGAGAGACCAGCACCATTACATTGATGCTCGATATATAGATCAGCTAATCAGAAATGTTAATCAAAGTGCGGGCGTTGCTAATAGACAGCACCCGGTCTACAGTGGATTTAAACTCCTCCACAAACTCTTGGCGGCGATCGCATTCCCCAGTCAAATTGGTAGGGTCAAGTATTTCTACTCCCTCCCGTCCCAAAAAACTATCAGCTAGAGATTGATACTTTTCCGAAGCCGCATTTTTGCCTAATACTTCGATCGCCAATTTATCAAAAATCATGGGTCTAAAACCCCGCCCTTCTAGGGCGGCTTTCACTTAGCCAAGCATTTTGTGCTATGGTGAACAGCATAGAGTCTGTTCGAGCCATGCTTGTTCTCGAGTTCAAAGTTAAAGGGAAGTCCCACCAATACGCAGCGATTGAAGAAGCGATCCGAACCGCACAATTCGTTCGCAACAAAGCACTGCGCTATTGGATGGACAACCGAGGTGTTAACAAATACGACCTTAACAAATACTGTCGAGTCCTTGCTCGAGAGTATGACTTGGTTCGAGAACTCAACAGTACGGCTCGTCAAGCTTCGGCCGAACGTGCCTGGTCTTCAATTTCTCGTTTTTTTGAAAACTGCCGCCAGCAAGTTCCCGGCAAGAAAGGATATCCCAGGTTCAAGAAAAATAGTCGTTCTGTCGAGTACAAAAACTCCGGTTGGAAGTTACTCGACCCTAAGCATATTGTCTTTACCGACAAGAAAGCGATCGGACGACTCAAGTTGATTGGAACTTGGGATTTGGCGTTTTACGGTACAGAACAAATCAAACGGGTTCGGCTGATTCGTAGAGCCGACGGCTACTACGCACAGTTTTGCGTCAAAGTAGACGTTCGAGAAGAAATCGAACCATCAGGAAATACCGTGGGTTTAGATGTCGGACTCAAGGAATTCTACACCGATTCAAACGGACAGAGCGAACCGAACCTGAGGTTTTACCGAAACGCCGAGAAAAAGCTGAAACGCGCTCACCGAAGGGTGAGCCAAAAACAGAAAGGCTCTGCCAACCGAAAAAAAGCCGTTAATCGACTCGGGCGAGCACACCTCAAAATAAGTCGGCAACGTGAAGAACACGCCAAGAGATTGGCGCGTTGCGTAATCCAATCTAACGATCTGGTGGCTTACGAAGATTTGAGGATTAAGAATATTGTGAGAAACCACTGTCTCGCCAAGTCGATTCACGATGCTCTTTGGTATCAGTTCAGGAAATGGTTGGAGTATTTTGGGGTGAAATTTGGCAAGATTACCGTAGCGGTAAACCCTGCTTATACCTCTCAAAAATGCTCGAGCTGCGGCACGATTGTCAAGAAAAGTCTCTCAACTCGAACCCATATTTGTCAGTGTGGGTGTGAGTTAGACCGAGACTATAACGCAGCCATCAACATTCTGAACGCTGCCTTGAGTACCGTAGGGCATACGGAAACTTAACGCTTCTGGAGATTTGACCGCTACTTTGGTTGGTGCAAACCTGTCAGAGCAAGTCGAGTCGTTGAAGGAAGAATCCCCACGCCTTTAGGCTGGGGAGTGTCAACCAGTCTTTCCTTCACCCGCGCCTGGGCTACATCAAAATCTTTGCGCGCCGAAGTATAAGCTGATTCCATCGTATTCAGAACCGACTCATAATAGGCGATAAAGTTTTTCATCTCGATCGCTTCAGCCACAGTCATTTCTTCCCCTGCTACTGATACCATTGTCACCGCATTAGACAAAACCACTGCCCTTTTAATTGTACGCCGACGGGCAATTAAAGCATCTACCTTTTGCACCGCCGCCCGTGCTTTAGTGTTATACTCATCCCGATTTCTGTAGCCCACAGGAGTTTTTCCCACTTCTACTACAGTGATTAATGTATTACCTTCTAACCCTGATCGGGCTGATTCTATGCGCTTACCCAGTAGCGTTAATTCTGCCAAAGCATCTGTTACCGTCATTTCAGCCATTTAACCTTCCCTCTGTAAAGATTTTCGCCCCTTACCAGATAGACAGAAGCCCGAATCAACCGCGCCATAACAATTAGTAACTAGCCCATTATACAACACAATGGCAGTAAATTACCAACCTATTAATCTTAATGATATTATTGATGCGATCGCTATTCAGCGTAAATTGCTGTCACCTCAGCAACCCGTCCTAGTCGCCATCTCAGGAATTGACGCTTCTGGAAAAGGCTATATCACCGCCCAAATTGTCAAAATACTTAGCCAGGGAAACCTGCGGGTAGCCAGCATCAATATTGATGGATGGCTTAATCTACCCCACCAAAGATTTAGCCAGACTAACCCCGCCGCCCACTTTTATCAATATGCGATTCGCTTTGACCAGTTATTCAGCCAATTAGTCTTTCCCCTGCGCCAACTTCGCTCAGTCTCTCTTGAGGTCAATTATACTCAAGAAACCGCCACAGAATATCAAAAGCATAGATATAAATTCGACAATATTGATATAATTATCTTGGAAGGAATCTTTTTGTTAAAACAAGAGTTCCAGTCATACTATGACCTTTCTTTTTGGATTGAATGTAGTTGGGAAACCGCATTAGAACGAGCTATTAGGCGATCGCAAGAAGGCCTATCTCAACAGGAGACAGTTAAAGCATATCAGGCCATTTACTTTCCCGCTCAAAAAATTCACTGGGAACGGGATAAACCTAGACAAGCAGTTACAGCCAGGATTAATAATGATTTCCGACTAGCATCTACGGGACTCAAGCCCGACCCTAGCCCTTGAGTGCATCGATTTAGCCCGAATCTAAAATATTTTGATTTCCTGATATTAGCAGATCCCATCTATCTGCAACATCCCTATAAATAGGCAAGTTTATGATATATATTACCTAAGTCCAGAGCCAACCAGCACCTTTTTTAAGGATTGCCTTTTCGGGAAGAAACCTGAAAGCCTTTGATTTACCTGTTCATCTTTTATACACCACTGATTAATGATTGAATCTAAACGCCAAACCATCAAGCTCAAATGGCGCATATTGATAGGATATGCTATACCGATTTTACTCTCTTTTGGAGTCGTATCAGTAATCTACTACCAAGCTACCCACGTCGTCGAACTCACCGCCGCAGTCGAGACCACTCAACTGCAAATGGAAGGAGTTGATCAAATAATTGTTGGCATTTCTAAAATGTTGCGAAATGTGCGAATGAGCCTTTTATATCCTGAGTTAGAAGACTACGAAAGTCTCTATAAACAAGCCTTTGAGCAGTTCACAACTAATTATGACAACTTGATGAGACAGATTGATGATCCCAGGTTGAGGGATGAATTAACCAAGATCAGACAAGCTGGTAATGAGATTGATCGGATTTCCAGAAACGTATTTAATCTGATTGATAGTAATCAATTACCCTTAGCCCAAGCCGAAGCACAAGCCCTCAGCGTCAGTGAGTTAGCAGCTACCGGAGAAAATATTGACGAGCAAAAGCAACAGCTTCTCAATGCTAAGTATAGAGAGTTGGAAAATGCTATGAATGCTCTCACTATGATGGCTGCATTGGGAATGTTTATAGCTGCTACTCTAGCTATTGTTTTGGCTCTGGTAATTTCCGCCCGCATTAGCAGGACTCTTAATGATAGCATTAGTATAATTGCGAGTTCTTCTAATCAGATTGCTAGTACCACAGAACAACAAGAACGCAACGCCAGCCAACAGGCAGGAGCAATTAATGAAACTACTGCTACAATGGATGAACTAGGAGAAGCAGCCCGGTCAATGGCCGAACAGGCAGAATCCTCCGCCGATATCGCCAATCAAGTCTTAGATATGGCTAAATCTTCCATCGAAAGCGGCCAGCAAGTCCTCACTCTCGGTCAGTTTTCTTCTGAAAGCGCCCAGCAGGTGTTAAAACTCGCTGAGTCGGAAACCGAGGCGGTACAGCTAACCCTACAGAAAATCTTGAATCTCAAGGAAAAAGTAGAGGCTATTGCTCATCAAATTGTTCGACTTAGCCAGCAAACTGAACAAGTTGGCATGATTACTAATATGGCGGCTGATTTGGCTAACCAGACTAATATGTTAGCATTGAATGCAGCCGTAGAAGCCGCCCGTGCTGGTGTTCATGGTAAAGGTTTTGCTGTGGTAGCCATGGAAATCCGCAAATTGGCAGACCAGAGTAAACAGTCGGCTCAAAAAATTACCGCTTTAGTTAATAATATTCAAAAGGCGATCGATGGTACCGTATTAGTCACTAATGAGGGTAGCAAGACTGCCGAACAAACCATCGAACTTTCTCGGGGGACCGTCAATGCTTTTGAAAAAGTTACCGAAGCCATTAACCCCGTTTTAAAAGCCTCTACAGATGTCAGTGATGCCATTAATCATGTGATTATTAGCAATCAGGAAGCCACCCTAGAGGCGATTAATGAAGTGGTTTTAAATTCCCAACAAATCTCTCTGAGTTCCCAACAACAAGCTCAAGCAATTCAGCAAGTCTTCCAGGCTATGAATAGCCTTAATCAAAGTGCCACTGAGGCTGCTAATGGTTTGCGGGAAACTAAAATCGGTATTCAACGACTTAATCAAGTTGCCCAAAATCTCAAGGCTGAAACCTAGAAATTAACCTCAACCAGGGGGCCACTGCATGGCCCGACCTCCCAGAATATGAATGTGAAGATGATCTACAGTTTGTCCTCCATCAAAACCATTATTAATCACTACACGATAACCATTAGTTAACCCAGCTTCCTGGGCTACTTGTTTCACCTTCAGCAGTAAATGTCCCATCAGCCCATGGTCATCGGGGGTCGCTTCCTCTAATTTAGGAATCGGTTTTTTGGGAATTACCAAAATGTGAACGGGTGCTTGGGGTGCAACGTCTCGGAAAGCTAACACTAGATCATCTTCATAGACGATATCGGCTGGAATTTCCCGGCGGATGATTTTCGTAAAAATTGTTTCGGAATTGCTCATAGTTTTCGCTTGGGAGTGGGGCGCGTCTTTACATATTGGCACGACCACAAACTGTCGTATTATACAATGATATACGCCAACTGACAAGGGTAAATCGGATCTCAACTCTTAAAAAAAGTTTAATTTTGGGCCCTCTAATTAATACATATAAATGATCTTGAATTTCTGATCTAGGAAAGGGACTGATAGACGGCTCCCTGGGGCCAGCTTTGCCCAGAAAACGAGACTATTAAATTATCCTAAATTATCCTAAATCCTACTTTATCCTACTTTATCCTACTGATTATAGGTATTTCAGCATATAAGGAACAAAAACTGGATACTAAATCCTACTTTTTACTATTTACAAATACTGTATTTTTAGTTATTAATAGTAGAAGAGAAAGAAAAAAGGTTAGTCAGCAAATAGCTCTTAATTAGTTAAAAGTTCAATCCAAAAATGCGTCGTAGGTGGTGATTGAAAATTATTGCCAGAAAGAAAAATAACACCTGCGGCACTCTGTCCACCAGATTTCCCGATTAACAACTATATAGATAGTACCTGCAACCCAGATAGCATTAATTGTTTGGTGTCAAGACTTGTCATTTTATCATGTCTAGTCTGCCAATTATATAGCTTGAGGTTGTGAATGCTGCCCCGTCTGTGAACTGTTTTGGTAACGGTAAATTGCCCACGGATTGTAGGGGTGTTTATCGGGGAGTATATGGCTGCTAATTTGTGAGACTGCCTCAACCCTAAAGAACTGAACAAGAGGAAACTTAAAGATATGGTTTCAACTGTAGAAAAACCCACGAAACTGACATCACCTACAGACAACAGTAGTGGTAATATAACTCCCGAATGGCAAGGATTTAAACAGGGTAAATGGACGAAAGAAGTAAATGTTCGTGATTTTATCCAAAAAAACTACAGTCTTTATGAAGGAGATAGCGGGTTTTTAGCTAATGCTACAGAACGCACCAATAACCTCTGGGATCAGGTTAAGGAACTGATGGCAGAGGAACGCAAAAAGGGCATTTTAGACGCAGAAACTAAAATTCCTTCTGGGATTAATGCCTATGGTGCGGGATATATAGATCGCAGTTTAGAGCAAATCGTGGGTTTGCAAACTGATAAACCCCTGAAACGAGCGATTATGCCCTATGGTGGTATTCGGGTAGTTAAAAAATCCCTAGAAGCCTACGGCTACGAACTGGACCCGGAAACGGAAAAAATCTTTACTCAGTATCGCAAAACCCACAATGATGGTGTTTTTGATGCTTACACGCCAGAAATTCTCCTAGCGCGCCATTCTGGACTGGTAACGGGATTACCAGATGCTTATGGTCGCGGTCGCATTATTGGTGACTATCGGCGGGTGGCGCTGTATGGAGTCGATCGCCTAATTTTAGACAAAAAAGAGCAACAAGCGTCTCTGGAATTAGACGCAATGGACTCAGAAACGATCGCGCGGCGCGAAGAAATCTGCGAAGAAATCCGATCGCTCCAAGAACTCAAAGAAATGGCAGCATCATACGGGTTGAACATCGCCAAACCCGCCGCCACCGCCCAAGAAGCCGTACAGTGGACTTATTTTGGCTATTTAGCAGCAGTCAAAGAACAAAATGGCGCGGCTATGTCTCTGGGACGGGTATCTAATTTCTTAGATATCTACTTCGAGCGAGATTTCCAAAATGGCACTCTCACCGAAAGTGGGGCTCAGGAAATTATCGACCATTTCGTGATGAAATTACGGATGGTGCGGTTCCTGCGGGCTCCTGAATATAACCAACTATTTTCTGGTGATCCTACCTGGGTAACAGAATGTATTGGTGGTATGGGTGAAGATGGTCGCCCCTTAGTCACAAAAAACAGTTTCCGGTTCCTGCACACACTCTACACCTTGGGTGCTGCTCCTGAACCTAACCTGACTATTTTATGGTCGGAACGTTTGCCAGAGAACTTTAAGCGCTACTGTGCTAAGGTCTCCATTGAAACCTGTTCTACCCAGTATGAAAATGACGATTTGATGCGGGCAGAATATGGCGATGATTATGGCATTGCTTGCTGTGTTAGCGCCATGAAAATCGGTAAGCAAATGCAGTTTTTCGGCGCACGGGCGAATTTAGCCAAGGCGCTACTGTATGCGATTAATGGCGGTAAAGATGAGACAACTGGCGAGCAAATCGGCCCCTCATGGCTTCCAGTTAAGGGCGATTATCTCGAATATGAAGATGTGGCGGAGAAATTCGATCGCTGTTTAGAATGGTTGTCTCGGTTGTATGTCAACACCCTGAATATTATTCACTTCATGCACGATAAATACGCCTACGAGCGGATTGAACTGGCACTGCATGATCGTGATGTATATCGGACGATGGCTTGTGGTATGGCGGGTCTGTCTGTGGTAGCTGATGCTTTCTCTGCTATTAAATATTCTCGGGTGAAAGTGATCCGCAATGACCAAGGTTTGGTAGTGGATTATGAAATCGAAGGCGATTATCCCAAATTCGGGAATAATGACGATCGCGTTGATGATATTGCTGCCAATTTGGTCAAGCAATTTATGAACAAAATCCGTCAGCACAAAACCTACCGGAACTCAGTTCCTACCCAGTCAATTCTGACCATTACTTCTAATGTGGTTTACGGTAAGAAAACTGGTAATACTCCTGACGGTCGGAAAGCTGGCGAACCTTTTGCACCGGGTGCTAATCCTATGCACGCACGGGATACACAAGGAGCGATCGCGGCTTTGGCTTCTGTGGCGAAACTGCCCTATGAGCATTCTCAAGACGGCATTTCTTACACCTTTTCTATTGTACCACAAGCATTAGGAAAACAGGAAGGCGATCGTATTAGCAACCTGGTGGGAATTTTAGATGGTTACTTCGCCGACGACGGCCATCATATTAACGTCAACGTCCTGAACCGGGAAACCTTGGTCGAAGCCATGGAACATCCCGAAAAATATCCACAACTAACCATTCGTGTATCCGGTTACGCCGTCAACTTTATCAAGTTGACCCGCGAACAACAATTAGATGTGATTAATCGTACTTTCCATAGTCGCATCTAGAGATTTATACACCGGGTTAATCTACAGTTAAATGTGATTAACTCGGTGGTTATCCATCATTAGTTAGTCTGTAATAACCCGGTTTTAATCAATCCGGGTTTCTGTTGTCTATTATCATAATTATGTCTGATTCTCAAACTCAAATATCGGGTAACATTCATTCCTATGAAAGTTGCGGAACCGTAGACGGTCCAGGAATTAGATTTGTCGTGTTTACCCAGGGTTGTCCCCTGCGCTGTCTTTATTGTCATAACCCCGACTGTCAAGAAGTAGCAGGCGGTAAACAAGTCACAGTCGAAGAAATCATCCAAGAAGTAGTCAAATATCGCTCCTATATGCGGTTTTCTAATGGCGGTATTACCGTCACTGGTGGCGAACCCTTAATGCAGCCAGAATTCGTGGCAGAAATATTCCGGCGCTGTCGGGAATTGGGGATTCATACAGCCTTAGATACCTCTGGTTATATCCCCATTAATGTAGCCAAACCAGTGCTAGATTATACCGATTTAGTGCTTTTAGATATCAAATCTTATCACAGCGAAACCTATCGGAAAGTCACCTGTGTTTCCGTAGAACCAACCCTGAATTTTGCCAAGTATTTACATGAGATTAATAAACCGACATGGGTGCGGTTTGTGTTAGTACCCAATTTAACTAATGACATCAATAATATGGAGGCATTAGCTAAGTTTGTGTCCGGCTTCAGCAATGTAGAAAAAGTCGAGATTTTGCCCTTTCATAAAATGGGAGAATATAAATGGGAGCAAATCGGCTATGAATATAAACTTAAAGATACCGAAGAACCCACCCCAGAAGAAGTCAGCACAGCTATAAATATATTTCAAAAGTATGGTTTGGCGGTGGTCGCTTAACACTTACTCTCAGCCTTGATCACTTAATCTGAAAGCGATCGCTCCTCATTAACCCCCCAAATCAGTCACCCTTTTTTCCCGATTAGATAAACTTTGAGTAATTTGATAGAGCAGAAATAAAGATACAAGAATCCCCACCAACTCCGCCGCCATAGCATTAACAGCAGCCTGTAGTGTAATCATATCCATAGGCACAATAATCGGACCGCTGCGACTTAAAATAGCCGCCCCCTCACTAGGATTATAAATCGTGGCGGCTCCCGGTGGCACAGACAGCATTGTAAATAATAGAGCCCCCACCTTCCACATTGCCACAACCATAGCACAAATCATACCCGCTATATTAGTAGCTAACCCAATCCAAAGAGAGCGAGTTACACTAGCCTTACTCGGACGACGGCCCGGGTCAGTCAGTTGATCACCAATTCGGGTATAGTGAAAACACCAATAAATGGTAAACCCTAGAGCCAACAAACAACCATAAGCCAGAACTAAGCCCACAAATGATTGTCAAGCCGTCTATTTCTGGCGGGACTGAGAAATAACGCAAACAACAACAGAAAAATGGGTACAACCCCAAAAAAAACCTGCAAACATAAGCCGATTAACCCTCCCTTTCTAAAAGCCAAGGCAATTTGATTAATATGGGACGGAGATGATTGGAAATTAACTTGCTCAGGCATTGCCCATAAATTCCTAGTGAATCACAGTATTCTAGCGGTTCGATTAAATGGAGGCAATATGAATTTTTCCGATAAACTAATTAGCAGCATTGACCGCAACCAAAGTTTGCTTTATGTGAACCTCGACCCGGACCCGGAAGTATATCCGCCTAACTTTGAGAATGAGCAGGGTCTAGGGCTAGTTGATGATGGTAAACTCGTGGAGGAGTGGTATCGATGGTTAAAGGCGATCGTACAGCAAACCGCCCACTTAGTTTGTGCCTATAAACTAACTTTAAATGCCTATTTAGGGCTTGGCTTGTCTGGGTGGCATCTTTTACAGCAGATTTTAGACCATATCCCCTCTACAATACCCGTCATTCTCGATGCTAAACACGCTGATCTCAATAGCGCCAGCCTGTTTGCGCGCATGATTTTTACAGAATGGGGGGTTGATGCTTGCACCGTATCCCCCTACACTGGACAGGATTTGGTCACACCCTTTCTGGTCTATCCTAATAAAGCAGTATTTGTCCTGTGTGCGACTGCTAACCCGTCGGCTAACCTACTCCAAGAATATCCTAACCCGGGACATCCTCTGTACTTGGAATTGGTGCGAGCTACCCAAACCTGGGGAACTCCAGAACAGGTCGGGTTAGAAGTCGGGGTCATGGCGGATATGTTAGCACGAATTCGTCGCCAAGCTCCAGAGCGTTTGATTTTGGTTCAGGGAAATAGTGCTGAGGAAAACGATCTAACCGAACAAGATGATCTGATCCAAATTCTGGCGGCGGGTTTGGGTGCTGACGGTGCGGGTCTGTTGCTACCCCTACCACCACGTTTATTACAACGGGGAACTGTTACAGAGGCAGTGCGGTCTTTGCGAGATGCTATCAATGACGAACGCCTGCGGGTTATGCAAGGTAGTCCTAGCTGTGACCTGTGGCTTCCTGATGTCTGTTTCTTGGAAAATGAACCCCACCGCGACCTGATTCTGCAACTTTATGATATTGGTTGCATTATGTTTGGCGACCATGTGCAATCATCAGGAGAGGTTCTCCCCTATTATATTGACTTGCGCCGGATTATTTCAATGCCCCAGATTTTTCATCAAATTGTCGGAGCATACGCTGAAATTCTCCAAAATCTTAATTTCGATCGCATTGCGGGTATTCCCTATGGGTCTCTACCTACAGCCACGGGTCTATCTCTCCGCTTAGGACGACCTATGGTGTTTCCACGAAAGGAAGTCAAAACCTATGGGGCAAAAAGAGCCATAGAAGGACATTTTCAGCCAGGAGAAGTCGTTGTCGTTGTCGATGATATCCTTATTACCGGCAATAGTGTCATGAAAGGAGCCGCCACATTACAAGCCGCAGGACTCAGGGTTGAGGATATTGTCGTATTTATCGATCATGGTCGCAACGTCATGGAAAGGTTGACAGAAAATGGCTATCGTGGCCATGCGGTATTAAGTCTCGATGAAATTTCCCAAACCTTATATCAGGCTAACCGCATTTCCTCTCAACAATTTGAACTATTACAACAGCACGTTTAGTTGACTATTATAGTCATTTATTCCCCCAGTTTGGCTATATTGACATTACTTATCAATAAACTTAATGCTATCTATTATGATATAATCATCGGCTCTGTCTTGGTGGCAATGTATTAACACCTATTAACCAGCCTCTGACCTGCGGCTCACTCTTCCTTTATTAATAAAAATTCTTGTTTAACTCCCCACAGGGTGATATAGTTTGTCTGGAATTAGATGCAACTAATTCTTAATAACTGTCGCTGACAAAAACTAGATGAGGGTAACAAATGTTCAAACGTAGACATTTTTTGGCGGGGATGCTCACCCTAGCCTTAGTTCTGGGTTTAGCCCAAGTTAGCCAGTCTCAGAATCAGACTTTAACTATTTACTCTGGGCGAGGAGAAGCTCTGATTGGTCCATTAATCAAACAAGCGGAACAGCAGCTAGGTATTAATATTAGGGTCCGCTATGGTGATACTGCAGAATTAGCGATCGCTATTCTCGAAGAAGGACGCAATAGCCCTGCTGACATATTTTTTGCTCAAGATGCTGGAGCCTTGGGAGCCTTACAAAAAGCCGGTCGAACTCGCGCCATTCCCGCACAAATGATCAGCAAAGTAGATTCTCGTTTCCGTTCCCCTAACAACCACTGGGTAGGGATTACAGGTAGAGCGCGGGTACTAGCCTACAACACCAACCAGGTCAACCGCAACCAACTACCCAACTCCATCTCTGAACTAACCCAACCCAAATGGCGGGGGAGAGTTGGCTGGGCTCCCACCAACGGTTCTTTTCAGTCCTTCGTTACCGCCATGCGCCTAGTAGAAGGTGATGCTAAAACCCTGGAATGGCTCCAAGCCATGAGAAATAATGGGGCTGTGGTTTACCGGAACAATACCGCTATTGTTGAAGCTGTAGGTCGAGGAGAAGTAGATATGGGGTTAACCAATAACTACTACCTATATCGCTTCTTAGCAGATGATCCTAACTTCCCTGTCGCTCACCACTACACCCGTGGCGATACGGGATCATTAATTAATATAGCCGGAGTAGCTATTCTCGACACAGCCAGAAACGCCCAAGATGCACAGCGATTTATCCAGTTTTTACTGACCAATAACGCCCAAAACTTCTTCGCCCGAGAAACCAAAGAATATCCCCTAGTCGAAGGGATACCAGCCCCAGAGCGACAGTTATCTATTGATCAAATCAATCCGCCAAGAATTGACTTAGCCAATCTAGCTGACTTACAGGGGACCCTGGTACTGCTACAACGGGCAGGCGTGTTATAGAATTAGACTTTAGGGTGCGAACATATTGCTGCTTGACGCACCCTAGCTATTGATGATGAGAGGGCGATTAACTGGTAATTTCGCGATATTTTCGGAAATATGTTGGTAAGTATGATCATTATTGCACTTGCGCTCAGCTATAGCGACCAATATTTCGAGCCCGATTCTGAATCATAACAACTTGAACTGGTAAGCTGGCATAATCTTGATAGGGTTCTCACCTGTTCCCGATGGATAGGGGTAAACCACTGTAAATCAATCACCATAACTTCTAATGTCAATGTAACCGGGTCAAGACAAATTCCCGCCGCCCGTGTTTCGTCGATTTGAGCAGTCCAATATTCAATACCATCGATTTGGTCGGCCCTACCCTGACGAACTAATTCTAACAAAAGCTGTTCTTTGGGATTCCCCCAATTAGCATCGACCATGGACAAAGCGCGATCGATGCGACTTTCGAGAGTTTCAGGTTCCCAATTCTTGGTTTGGGCTAGATGGTAAATCTGTCTAAGTTCTATATTCCCGAATTTGGTGGACAGAGGAAGTTCTGCGAGTGAGCCATCCGGGTTGATATAAGTTTTGGTAGATGTAGTCATCACAATCATATTTCTCTCCAGGACAAGTAAGCGGCCAACCTTTTAGTATCTTCATCATCCCAAAGGTTTCCGAAAATCTCAGTGATTTCTCGGAGTGATTCTCGTGATGTTCATAGGGTTTCTAGGTGAGACTACGCAAATCAACTGATGACGCAATCAACTCAGTTGTAGTGATGGTGATCACTTTTCGGACCAGTGGAGGGGATTTTAGCGACTGATAGACAACCGTAGGTAATTAATCCCGGCTTTCACTGCTTCATAGCCAAACAGTAGAATTAAACCGGAAAGGACTGCTCCCATCAAACAAACTACTAATCCCCCCAAGGTAATGGCCCCATCATCATCTAACAGCCCAAATCCGGTAATAAAAATCCCGATCGCTGGTAGTGTATTAGTTAAGGGAATGGGGAGCATCATGGAGACTGCCATAATGGCGATCGCACAACCAATCACAACCCGTCCCACGGGATGAGTACAAATAAAACTTAAGCGGGGACGACAAACCACCTCAATTTTCTGTAACCAAGGAATCCCCACTTTTAAAATTCCCTGTACCTTTTCCAAAGACATAGGACGGTTGAGCCATGAATTTGGAAACCAAGGCGTTTGTGAACCCGCCACCAATTGAATAGCTAACAAAAATAATAAAATCCCAAAGGGAATCGAATAGCCAGGAGCCGGAATCGGGAGGGCGGAAGGCAGCGCCAGCACCACAAACAAAAACCCAAAAATCCGCTCTCCTGCCAGAGTAATAATATCACCCAGCGTTACCTGAGATGAACGCGACTCTTCCCAAAAATAGCGCTGAAGTTCAACAGAAAGTTTTGCCACAAGCCACAGCAAAGATAAAAAAACTAAGTAGAATCAATCAACCAGAATATAGTTAGGCAACCGTTTCCGGTTGCCATCACAAATACCTAAATTAAATCCCCAGAAAAACTTGACAGATTAATCAGTTCCCATAGTCCAGGAATTGCTATATTCAATCTGTTCTGGGGTCAAGGTATCAATAGCAATACCCATCGCCTTCAACTTCAGGCGAGCAATTTCCTGATCGACATCTTGGGGGATAGAGTGCAGACCGGGTTCAAGTTTGCCTTTATTTTTCACCAGGTATTCACAAGCCATCGCCTGGTTAGCAAAACTCATATCCATAACGGCACTAGGATGACCTTCAGCAGCAGCCAAATTGATCAAACGTCCTTCACCCAAAACGACAACAGATTTACCAGTTTTGAGCTTATATTGTTGGGTAAAGTTACGAACTTCCTTGATTTCTGTAGAACGTTCCGCCAGGGCTTTCAGGTCAATTTCAATATCGAAGTGACCAGAGTTACAAACCATAGCCCCATCTTTCATCACATCGAAATGTTCCCCACGAATAACGTGCTTATTACCAGTTACAGTAATAAACAAATCTCCCACGGCAGCGGCTTGTTCCATAGGCATGACCCGGAAACCGTCCATGACGGCTTCAATAGCCCGGACTGGATCAACTTCGGTAACAATCACATTAGCACCCAATCCACGAGCGCGCAAGGCGGAGCCTTTACCACACCAACCGTAACCGACAACGACGACATTTTTACCAGCGAGCAGAACATTAGTAGCGCGGATAATACCATCAAGGGTAGATTGACCAGTTCCGTAGCGGTTATCAAAAAAGTGCTTAGTATCCGCGTCGTTAACGTTCATAGCGGGGAAAGTCAGTTTCCCATCATTAAACATGGCGCGCAGACGCACAATTCCGGTAGTGGTTTCTTCGGTGGTGCCGATAATTTCAGGTATTTGATGCTGACGGTTTTTAACGAGGGTAGCAGTGACATCACTACCGTCATCAATAATAATATTGGGGCGGTGATCTAGGGCAATCTCGACGTGGCGCAGATAGGTGGCTGTATCTTCCCCTTTCATAGCGAAAACGGGGATGCCATAATCAACCACCAAACTAGCGGCTACATCGTCTTGGGTAGACAGGGGGTTACTAGCAATAAGTATAGCATCCGCGCCCCCAGCTTTGAGAGCGATCGCCAAATGTGCTGTTTCTGTGGTGACGTGACAGCAAGCGACTAAACGAATACCTTCAAAGGGCTTTTCTTGGGCAAAACGTTCTTCAATTTGGCGCAAAACTGGCATTTCACGCCCCGCCCATTCAATCCGTTGTTTGCCTTTTGAGGCGAGTGTTGGGTCTTTAATTTCATATTTGGCTTGGACGGTTGTTGAACTCATGCAGTTATTTCCTTTATAAATCGCGTTTTCACTGCCAAATGTTTGGCAAATTATTAGGGGCACCCAACTTATGGACGATTGGCCTTTCCGATTCTAGCACCATTAACCGCAACATATTATATATCATCGAGGTAATTCGGGCTGATATCGGTAAGCATATCGATAATAGCGGTAATATCTCAGAGCGGCTCTGAGTAGATGAGACTGGGAAGCCACCCCGGCTAGTTCCAGATGGCTAGTATCTCCGGCTAGTTCCAGGTTCCAACCATGATCATCAGCTACTAACTTGACTAGAGAGCAAAGAGAGGTTTTGAGTTTCGGCTTTCGCGTAATTAATGCTTGGGTGAGTCCTTTCACTGAGGCTGCATGACCTACCAAAAGGAGATTTTCGGGGTATTGTGTGGTTAAGCGTTGGATAGTGCTGGTCATGCGTTGTTGAGCCATAGACCAGGTTTCGGGATACTGCAAACTTTGGGGGGATTGATAGTTAAGATTAATGCGGGGAAAATCTGCTTTGAGTTCTGATGGCGATCGCGTTTTCGGCAAATAGGGGAAGGTGTAACCACTTAAAAACTCTCCCAGTCCCGGTTCTAGTTGCACTGGTAAATCGAGAACTTCGGCGACGGCGTGGGCGGTAGCAACGGTTCGCAGAAATGGGGATGCGAAAATGTAGTTAATCTTTTCTTCCCCTAGACGTTGGGCTAGGGCGATCGCTTGCTTCTCGCCTTTGGCTGACAAGGGCGGGTCAAAGGGATTGCTACTGCTACGATACCAATTGGAATCGGCATGGTCTTGGCGATCGCCGTGTCGGGCGATCCACAGGGTTTGATTCATCTTAAGGGCAGGTTGTCACGCTTTTCGGGCTATTTCAATCATAACCCGATAGTCATCCCATCACCGACCCTTCCGGCTTTCCTATTACCTAGGTATCGATGAGCGATTATCACTTGTTATCCCTACTGGGAATATCGGTGTCGAGGGTGGGGCGCAACTGAATTAGGCGATCGCCTTGATGACTACGCGGCATCACCACCAACGGCGGGCGGCGGGTTTGATCGGGTTCAGGTAGTGCCGGGAATATATAATAGTCTCCATCTACATCAATCAGCAGCCGCCAGACGCGATTCTGGCTGGGGTTATTAATCGCTTCACTTAGGAGTTGCTGATAGCTGCTTGCGTCACCAATAATGCGGATACCTTGGGGATTGCGGATATCATCGGGGTTCACCCCCAAGGGAAAACTATCCTCTCGCACCACCACCGTCACCACCGGGAGAGACGAAGTTTCATTCACGGCATCCCGCCACGCATCGGCTTCTCCCTGCCATTGTGCCAGCCAGAAACAGCCAGCCAGCAGCCAACAGATAATCAATGTTTCATCCAGGAGCGATCGTAGGAAGCGCAGAGATTGATACTCCAACAGGTGGAACTCCAGAAACGACTTCACCAGTTGCAGCAGTCCCCGATACAACCGAAACAGCCCGCGTTTCCAGAGGCGTTGAGGCGGTTGACCACGGGTTAAACGAGTATTCAGACAATCCAGTGTCCGCTGATAGATTTTCTGCATTCCAGCTTGGAACCCTTGGGAGGGTTGCCCTTCCAGTAACCACAGACTGCAATAAACCCCCACCACAATCAAGGCGATGGTTATAATAGTATGGAGAATTGCGCGGAAACTGCCGAAAAACACTTGAAAGGCAGCAATATAAAACGACTCTAGGGGCAAAGGCAGCGTCGTCACTTCCAGTTGGAAAAATCCGAAATAGATCCAGCGATAAGTCCAACCCGTGAAGTATAGCACCGCCCCCAACATCACCAGTAAACTGGCAATTCTTCCCAGGGCAAAAGTTTCCGGGGGCAAACGCGGTGACTCACTCATTTCAACCTTCTCCCAAAGATGACGACAAACCCCATCGGGAGTACATCTTACCGTTTGGCAAGTCGGTCCTCATCCGCCCTCACCCCAGCCCTCTCCCAGAGGGAGAGGGAGCAAGAGGGGGAGCCAGATTCAAGGTTTCCGGGGGCAAACGCGGTGACTCACTCATTTCAACCTTCTCCCAAAGATGACGACAAACCCCATCGGGAGTACATCTTACCGTTTGGCAAGTCGGTCCTCATCCGCCCTCACCCCAGCCCTCTCCCAGAGGGAGAGGGAGCAAGAGG
>Ga0213835_100304_pt1 | contig 54462 bp, 54 predicted proteins | sample SWPATP01_FD_160576 | JGI IMG/M metagenome (GOLD analysis project Ga0213835, IMG submission 160576) | Coastal seawater microbial communities from Marineland, Florida, United States - SWPA TP0 #1 | ecosystem: Environmental > Aquatic > Marine > Coastal | place: USA: Florida | collected 2016-08-05
TACGATGACATTGTCGACCACTGCTGCTTCGCCTAGAACAACCTCGTCAGCCAGCCATGGCGCATCATGTCCATCGGCATGCGGCAGTGGGCGCATGGGGCCTGATCATTGCGCCTTGGTATTAGCCGAACTCTGCCCGCTAAGAGCGCCGAGCAAATTGCGTCTTTTGGTTTCTGGTCAGTGGGCTCTTTCATGGGTGCAGCCTCACTAAATGCGCAACTTGTGTCGCGGTGCGCCGCACGATAGCCCCCCGTTCGGGAGAGGAATTGTGATGGTCGTTGCTTGCGCTTTCCTCAGCGAGAGGTTTGACAATTGGCTTCGCTGGGCTGGTCGGTCCATCAAGGCCAGTTCTGTGATAAAGGTCGCAGGCGGCGCACAATGAGCGTTGCGGCTCGTCAGGTGGTGCTGGGCAGACGACCTCACGGAGCGCCTTGCGCCGGGGACTTTGCCATCCAGCATATTACGCTCGGCGCCCCTCGCTCAGGTGAGGTGCTGGTGCGCAACCTGTGGCTTTCGCTTGATCCCTATATGCGTCTGTTCATGAACGATCAGGGCGGCGTCCATGGCTCGGTTCCGGTCGGCGCGGCAATGCCAGGAGGGGCCGTGGGCGAAGTCATCGCCAGCGCCCATCCCGCCTTGCCGTTGGGAAGCTATGTGGTCTCCATGGCGCATGGCTGGCGCGATCACTACCTCGCCGATGGCGGCCAGTTGCAGCCGGTGAATGCACCCAAGGCCCTGTTGCACCGCTTCCTCGGTCTCTATGGTCTGACGGGTATCACCGCATGGGGCGGCATCCATGGAGTGCTGAAACCCGGGGCAGGTGAGACTGTGTTCATCAACGCGGCAGCTGGCGCGGTTGGTTCGGTGGCGGTGCAACTTGCCCACAGCGCCGGCGCCAAGGTGATCGCCTGCGCCGGATCGGACGACAAAGGCGCATGGCTCACCGGCGCCCTTGGTGCAGATCACTTCATCAATTACCGCCGCGAGGATGTCCGTGTCCGGCTTGCCGAGCTTGCGCCGGAAGGTCTTGAGATGATGTTTGATAATGTCGGCGGCGAGCAATTGGAAATCGCGATCGATGCGATGAAGCCCAAGGGGCGCATCGCGCTGTGCGGGGCTGTAGCGCTCTACAATAGCGAAAACTACCGTGCTGGCCCGCGCAACCTGTTTGCGGTGATCGAGAAACATATCAGCCTGACCGGTTTCAATGCCGGCTTCTATTTCTCCGAAGCGCCCCGCATCATCGACGAGTTTGCCGCAGCCGAGGCTACAGGCAAGTTGATCGAAGAAATCACCGTCGTCGATGGCCTTGATGCAATGCCCCATGGTTTTGTCGCAATGCTTGCGGGCCACAATCGCGGCAAGATGCTGGTGAGGCTGTGACCATGGAACTTGATGATATCGTCGCAGAGCTGGCGATCCGGCGCGCAATCTATCGCTACTGCCGAGGGGTTGATCGCGGCGATGTGGCCATGATTGCCAGTGCCTACCACGCGGATTCTGTCGAGAACCACGGCGCTTTTAGCGGAACGGGACGGGAATTTGCCGAATATCTCGTGCCCCTGATGGATGGCTCGCCTGCCATCGGTGGCCACCACGTCACCAACATCCTGATCGAGCGCGAGGGCACCGAGGCGCGGGTGGAAAGCTACTTCATTGCCTTCCATGCGCAGCATGACGGCAGCCGGGCTTTTGTTACCGGACGCTATCTCGATAATTTTGCGTTGCGCCGCGGTGAATGGCGCATCGCCCTGCGGGAGGTCGTGATCGATAGCGACACGCCGCCTGCGGGCACGATCGATCTCAGCGATTACCCCCGCGGCGCGAGGCGCGAAGCCGACCCCTCCCATGGATGGTTTGCCTGAAATGACCCTTACCAAAGTGCTTGAACCAATCACGATCGGCGGATGCACTATCCCGAACCGCGTGGTGCGTACAGCCCACGCCACTGGCATTGGTGGCGGGACAATGAGCGATGATCTCATCGCCTATCACGAACGCCGCGCGCGGGGCGGGTGCGGGCTGACAGTGCTTGAAATCCTCGGCGTCCATCCGACCAGCCTTGCTCCGCTGAACATGATCGACCCTGCCTTGGATGAAGGTTACGCCAAGCTGATGAAGGCGATTGAGCCTCATGGCATGAAAGTCTTCCAACAGATCTGGCACGCCGGGCATAATGGCACCACGCTAGACGGCGGGCCGCCGTGGGGCCCATCGGCTGTTCCCAATCCGCTCGGCGCAGATGTTCCGGTGCCCATGACCAAGGGTATGATCGACGAGATCGTTGCAGCCTATGCCGCTGCCGCAGAGCGTTGCGAGGCGGCAGGCTTGCACGGCGCCGAGGTTCACGGTGCGCACGGCTATCTCATCCAGCAGTTCCTCTCACCCAACATCAACAAGCGCGAGGATGAATACGGCGGCAGCGTTGAGAACCGCGCGCGCTTCATGCTTGAGGTGATGCGCGCCTGCCGGGCTGCGACCAGCCGCAAGTTTGCTCTGGGCATCCGCCTTGCGCCCGATCTCACCATCGGCGGAGTGGGGATTGAGGACAACATTCTGGCCGCTCAGATGCTCGAAGCCGAAGGGTTGGTCGATTTCGTCAACGTCAGCCTTGGCAATTACAACAGCTTCCCCAAGATGATCGGCGGGATGCACGAGCCGACCGGCTATGAGGTGCCAACTTCAGCCCCGATCACGGCGCAGATTGCAGTGCCCACGATCATCACCGGGCGGTTTCGCACGCTGGAAGAGGCCGATCAGGCTCTGCGCAACGGGGATGCCGACCTCATCGGTATGACACGGGCGCACATTGCCGATCCGGACATCGTGCGCAAGACGCTGGCCGGTCAGGCTGACGCGGTGCGCCCTTGTATTGCTTGCAATCAGGGCTGTGTCGGGGGGCTGTTTGACCGGGGCCGGTTGGGATGCGCGGTGAATGTGGAGACTGGCAACGAGTTGAGGCTTGATCAGGACCGCATTGGTACAGCCGACGAGCCGCGCAAGGTGGTGGTGGTTGGCGGCGGCCTTGCGGGGATGGAGGCCGCCCGCGTGGCCGCTCTGCGCGGCCATAGTGTCGTGTTGCTTGAGGCATCTCCAAGGCTTGGGGGCGCGCTCCATCTCGCCGCTCAATTGCCCAAGCGCCATGGCATTGTCGATATTGCTGTTTGGCTCGAACAGGAAATCTACCGCCTTGGGGTCGAGGTGCGATTATCAAGTTATGCCGAAGAAGACGACATTCTTGCCGAGACCCCTGATGCGGTGATCATCGCCACCGGCTCGCAGCCCCGGATGGATGGTATCCAGCATTCCAATCCGGGTGAGCCGATCATTGGCTACGATGCGCCTCATGTCCTATCGAGCCACGATCTGCTCATGGCAGGGCGCAACTGGCAGACGCGCCATGCGGTGGTTGTCGACGATAGCGGCCATTACGAGGCGCTCGGCATCGCAGAGCAACTGGTCGCAGAAGGCGCTGATGTCACTTTCGTCACCCCCTTCAAACAGATCGGGTTCAAGGTTGAAAACGCGCTGATGGTCGAACCTGTGCTGGAACGGATTGCTTACGCGGCCGGCCGGTTCACAATCTTGCTGCGTCACCGGGTGCGCGCGGTTTCCGGCGACACCATCGAAATCGCTCCGACCTATCCAGCGCCGTCCTCGCACCTGCCATGCGACACCGTGGTGCTGGTGACGCCGGGCGCGCCGTTACGAACGCTGTATGAACGTCTGCATGGCAAGGTTTCAACCCTGGCCATCGTGGGCGACGCCAACAGTCCGCGCGATCTCCAGAAGGCAATCTATGAAGGCCACCTCGCGGCGCGCAGCTGCTAGCCCGCTTGCCCTTTCAAGCTGAGACGAAGGCAGCAGCAACCTAGGCCACAGCGCGCTGACGAGCGGGCTGGCGCCTGAATGCGCCGTCACGGATCCGGCCATTGGCCAATCGGGGCGGGTCAAGCGGGCTTTGCATTATCGGCTTCTCTGGCATCAGTCCCGCTGGCCGTTAGCGCCTGCAAGAACACACGGCTTGGCGTTGAGAACACAGGTTGCATCTCACCTGCCAGGATAAACTGCTGCAGGCCGCGTGTGCGCGCGTGCCGCCAAGGCTGGTGGGGCATCGCATGGTGATCGGCTGCGCATCGCTGTGGCGCTGTTCACTGCATTCGGCAGCAATACTGTCTGATCCCTGCTCACCAGCCGACCGGCCAAGAAGCCGCGCCAGTCCCGGCAATCTGGAACCGGACCTGTGAGCCCTGCTTGCGGCGGTGGCCTATCATCTTGCACCTTTTGCTAGTTGTCGGCCCGCCATCATTATGCAACACGCGTTGCATAATGATGGCGGGCCTTGATGATTGCTCGGGCGGTGGTTGTCCACAAGGTGCAGCGGAATTGGCGCAAGGGCGAGGAGCAGAAAATGGGCAGGTGGGATCGGGTGGTCGACGTGGTGGTGGTGGGGCAGGGCATCGCCGGTGCGTGCGCCGCGCTTGAAGCGCACCGGGCCGGGGCCGAAGTGCTCGTGCTTGAACGCGCAGGCGGCGGCGGAGGTGCCAGCGCGCTGTCAGAAGGTATTTTCTATCTCGGCGGGGGAACCCCGGTACAACAAGCCTGCGGATATGAAGATACGGCACAGAACCTTTATGATTTCCTCCGCGCCAGCACTTCGCACCCTGACGATATCGTGGTCCGCAGCTTTGCCGAGGGGGCTCGTGAACATTTCGACTGGCTGGAACAGCAGGGCGTCCCGTTCACTCGCACGGCTTTCCCGGGCAAGGTTGTCTCTGTGAAGACGTCTGATTGCCTGCTCACCACCGGCAACGAGAAAATCTGGCCGTTCAACGACATGGCCCAGCCCGTGCCCCGGGGACATCAGGCGCGCAGCGATGAGGTCAATGGCGGCCTGTCAGCGATGCGGGCATTGCTGGCGCGTTGCGAGGCAGAGGGTATTGAAACTGTCTGCAACGCTGCGGTGACCGATCTTGAAACCGACGCAGACGGCCGTGTTGTGGGCGTGAGGGTGACCCTTGGCGGGGAACAGCAGCGGATCGGCGCACGCCGCGGGGTGGTGGTTGCCACAGGAAGCTTCACCAACAATTGTGAACTGGTGCAACAATGGCTTCCCTTCCTCAGCGAGACATCCTCGCCGCTTGGGATACCATCGAATGATGGCAGCGGCCTCAGGCTTGCCGAGCAAGCAGGTGCAGCGCTTGCCGCGATGGATGGCGTGATCGCGACCGCATCAATCTACCCGCCCGAAAACCTCATCAAGGGTATCGTGGTGAATGCCACAGGCGAACGTTTTGTTGCTGAGGATAGTTACCACGGACGGCTGGCCGCCTTCATCATGGAGCAGCCGGATCAGAAAGCTTACCTCATCGTGGACAGCGAGATCTTCGCCTACCCGGAGATCGAAGCGGCCAAGCACGTATTGATCGACGGCTATGAGACGGTGGCCGAGATGGCGCGCGGGCTTGGGCTGCCCGAAAGTGCGCTCGAACGCACTCTGGATGAGTACAACCGCGATGCGGCGCAAGGGGAGGATACGCGCTTTCACAAGCAATCGCCTTGGCTCAAACCGCTCGATCAGGCGCCCTTTGCCGCATTCGATATCTCGTTTGACCGCTCAATCTACCTTTACATCACGCTCGGCGGGATCGACACCGACGCGCGTTCGCGGGTGCTCGATCGCTCGGGCCGGCCGATTGCGGGCCTCTATGCTGCGGGCGCCTGCACTGCCCACATTCCGCGAAACGGCAAGGAATATGCCAGCGGGCTCAGTTTGGGGCCGGGTTCGTTCTTTGGCCGGGTGGCAGGGCGCGAGGCGGCGGCTGACAGCGTCGCAAGGGATGCAACCTCGCAGCAGGAGCAAGCCCGGTTGGCGGATGCGACTTTATCGCCTTAATCCGTGGCGTGGCAGATCATCTGATTGATGACGCTGCCAGTAGCGGCGCAGCCCGCGACCTTCGGCCACCTCGCAAAGTGGGCACGCTGCCAAGGCGGTATCACCCCCCTCGCACGACACAGTCCTGATATCGCAGCGCGCCAAGATACCTGCGCTATCCGCGCGCTGGGTTCGATCAATCGTCGCACGGGCTTGACCAGGGAGCAATGAGTCCAGCTCATCAAGCCCTGATCTTACTCAGCAGCCTCTTGCGCGGCGGTGGCCAGCATTTGCACACGCGGATCGTTGGGCAAAACCCACTCCTCGCCAATCACCTGTTCAACCCTCAACTCTGCGGGCACGTTGTCGAGGCCGATCATCCGGTCGCAGTGCTGGTGGAACCAGTAGATGCGCGATTCCTGATAGCTCAGCGGTACGCTCTGGAACCCGCGGCTTTCCATCGAGCGCTGGATCGCCTCGCCGAACTGGGTGTCTTCCTGAATGAGCTTGGCCATTGCGCGGCCATTGGGTGATGTCTCGTCAGGCACGGTCCACAGATCGGGAGCCTCGCCCTCACCCCAATCGGGAGCCATGGTGATCAGTTCCAGTCGCGTCGTCTTCAGCGAAGTCGGCCAGAAGATAAGCGGCGGGACGAAGTAGTTTGACAAAGGCGAGACCCAGTTGGGGAAGATCGTATAGCTCTGGGTATGGGTGCGCCCCAGTTCCCCCACAGTTTCGATCGCGGTCCAGTTGGGAGCATTTTCGAGCGCGCGCACTGATTCGCGCTGCAATTCGCGCGGCGGCGGAGCAAGCATCCGGCCGTGGCCACCTGGGTAGAGGTGATTGACGTTGCGCTTGGCATCGACCAGCGGTGCGACGGTTTCAGGGTGGATGAAGGGAACATGATAGACCTCCATGTTCGCCTCCATCGCGACCTTCCAGTTGCAGGCAAGATCGAAGGAATGCCGCGCAGCCAATCGCAATTTGTCGAACCCGAACTCTTCCCATTCGTCCGCGATCGAGCCAAGCCAGTCGCGCAAGGGTGTCGCACCGGCATCGAAATTGACAAAGATGAGATTTCCGAACATTTCGCACCGCACCGGGATCAGCCCGCGCGTCGCCATGTCGAGATCGACGAAATCCTGCCGCTCGGGCACGCCAATCAGTGTGCCATCGGTTTTGTAGGTCCACGCGTGATAGGGGCACACCAACCGGCGTGCGCAGCCCTTGTCCTGGGTCACCACCGGCGCGCCGCGATGGCGGCAGGTGTTGTAGAAGGCGCGCACCACGCCGTCCGTGCCGTGCACGATGATGATCGGATCGCCGGCATTGTTCCAGCGCATGAAGCTGCCGGGTTCGGGCACCTCATCGATGTGGGCTGCAAACAGCCACGATTTGCGGAAGATATGTTCCTGCTCGAGCGCGTGGAATTGGGCGCTGGTGTAACGCGCTGCGGGGATATCGGGCAGGCGCGGAAAGCCTTGTGGCGGTGCCTTGCGTGCGCCCTCCCACTCCATCAGCGCCTTCAGCGTCGCGATTGTGCCCGAATCCATGACTGCCTCTCCCTGCGAATCACTGGTAGTTATACAACGGGTGTTGCATATAGACGGGCCTATGGCTAGAATCCAAGGCGGCGATGAGGACTGGGGCAGGGCGGTGCGATGCAGGTGAAGGATGTCGAAAGTCAGGCGGGGTATCCCACAGCGTTGACCCCGCGGGCGCGCGAGGCGCTTGAGCGGCACGCCGCCGTGCTTTTGCAGCACACGGCGATGGGTACATTCCCGCTTGCACCGGATGTCATGACCCTCGATACCGATCACTACACGTCAGCAAGCCGGTTCGAGGCCGAGAAGCGGCTTGTGTTCCAGAGGGTTCCGCTGGTGCTGGCGGCCTCGTGCGAAATCCCCAAGGCCGGTGATTACAAGACGCTTGATGTCGCCGGCGTGCCGGTGCTGCTGGTTAGGGACCGCGCGGGCAAGGCCCATGCTTTGCTTAACGCCTGCACGCATCGCGGCGCGGCGGTGGCGAGCGGCTGCGGCACGGCGGCTCGCTTCACCTGTCCTTACCACGGCTGGACTTTCGCCGAGGATGGTGCGCTCTTGGGCATTGCCAGTTCGGCCGATTTCGGAATGGTCGACAAGGCGATGCTGGCGATGAAGCGCTTTCCTGTCACCGAGCGGGCCGGGCTCATCTGGGCAATCCTTGATCCTGGCAGTCCGCACGATCCGGCCGTCATGCTCGGCGGGATCGACGACCTGATTGCCCCCTTCGGCCTGTCGGACTGGAGCGTGATTGAAAGCCGCACCCTCAAGGGCCCTAACTGGAAGCTTGCCTTTGACGCGCATCTCGAATTCTACCACGTGCCGGTGCTGCACCGCGCGACCTTCGGCCCCGAAAGGAGCAACCGCGCCTTCTATTTCGCAAATGGGCCGCATCAGCGGGTCATCGCTCCACAGGGCCGTCCGGGCCCGGTCGCACCCGATGACCTCTACACGCTCGGCCGCCTGCCTGCTGCGGGCGAGGCGATTGACCCGCTTTTGATGGGCGAATGGATCCTGTTCCCCGGCACCTCGATCAACACCTTCTACATTGGCGGGATACGCGGTGTCCTGCTCTCTATCGTCTTGCCGGGCGCTCAAGTGGGTATGTCCACCACCACCCAGACCTTCCTCGCCGAGACTGCTCCTGATGAGCCGACCCACGCCGCGATGCGCGAGATGTGCGCCTTTCTTGCCCATGTTGTTGGCAAAGAGGATCTGCCGACCTCGGCCTTCCAGCAGCAAGTGATGGCAACGGGTCTTGTCGGCGAGGTGCGTTTCGGCCGTAACGAGGGCGGACTGCAACACTTCCATCGCTGGATTGACAAGGTGATCGCGGCAGACGACGCCACTCTTGCCGGCCTGCTTGCAGCGCCATGCCAGCCTTAATCGACCACGAGGCCCGCCGCACCGCGCTTGCCGAGGTGGCGGCCGAGCTTGTGGCGACCGGCGGCGCTGAGGCGGCAACCGTGCGTGCGGTGGCGGCGGCTGCGGGGTTCAGCACCAAGGCTGTCACCCATTACTTTCCGGACAAACGCTCCCTGATGTTGCTGACCTATCGCCACGCGGCCCTCAGCTCGCAGGCGCGCACCGATGCCTCGCAGCCTCCCGGCGGCGCCGATGTGGCAGCCTTGCTATACGCCCTGCTGCCGATCGCTCCCAAGGTGGAGCGTGATTGGCGCGTATGGTTCTCGTTCTGGGGGATTGCCATTGCCGATCCTGAATTTGCGGCTGAACAGCGCGAGCGGATGCGCGCTTTTGTCGCTCAGATCGCGGCGATTCTCGCGGCTGATCCGGCTTGCGCGCATCTTTCCCCAGACGAACGCCCCGCCGCTGCCAGCGCGCTGCTGGCTGCGCTGATGGGCACGGTTACGCAGGCGATCTTTGATCCTGAGGCCTGGCCCGCTGAACGCCAGGTCGCCAGCATCGACACGGCACTGATGCGGTTTGCGGGTCTGGATCTTGAGCACAAGAAGAGGTGACCACAGCAGCGTATCGGTGATGATCGTCAGGCTGCGCAGCGTGCAGGTGGCTGCTGCGCCTTGCCTTGCCCGATGTTTCGGCCACTTTGCACAGGTGCCTCTTGACCCCGTGTGGTGTGGCGGTGGGTTTACTCCTTGCTCGTCGAAGCGGCGTGTTTGCTGGTCAGTCTTGGGAGCTGGGGCCTGCGCTCTGTTTCCGCGCGCGCAGGATTGCGCGGCGCCGGCGCAAGCTGGCAAGCAAGCCCCAAGCTGTCAGAATTGGACCAAAGAGGAATAAAGCCAAGGCGTCGTAACTGGCTCGTGTCCCTGTCGTCATCCGTTGCCCTTCCCACAGCGCCCAGAAGGTCGCTCCAGCCACAACGATTGACATCAAAAAGCCGCAGGCCAGCACAGCAATCCCGGGAGCTGTTTCCAGAAAGGCAAGCGACCTGAGCGTTGGACCAAGTGCTGGGCGATGCTGCGCGACCTGTGCGCGGATCCCCGCCTCCAGTTCATCCAGCAACGCCGTCGGATCGGCGATCTGGAACCGCGATTGTGCGCTCGACACGGCGCGCTGGGTAATGCTCCAGCGCTCACCCTTGTCTGTGATCAAATGCAACTTCGCCACCGAGTTTTGCCCTGAACTTTCCAGCACCGCGACAGCAGGCCATGCTACAAACCCACGTTTCGTCAGCCCGGTTAGTGGCAGTATTGGTCGTTCTTGAATATGGATACCATCTGTTCCGAGACGCCAGGCATGGCGGCGAAATCCCTGTAACAAGGCGAGGCAGATACCAAACAAGGCGCCAACCAGAGCGATGATCATAATGTCATCGACTGCGTCCTCATTTCGAGGTTCGATGGCAGTCCACACGCCTCCGACCAACCACACGAGACTGAGCAAAATCAAAATTGCGACCCGGCCAGGCCGTCTGTAAGTTGCAATATATTCAGTCATGCGCGCCCCCACGGCAAAACGATTATGTCAGCCCGCCTGTGCTTTCATCAACATTGCGACAGCCACAGTTCAACAAATTTATCATGATCACGTCTGCTTGAGAGATCAGAAAAAATACTCCTGTATCAGAAAATGTTCCAAAATAAGATGCCAATGAATTTATAATGTTCATTCGGACCAATTCGAATTGCCGCTTTTTTTCTGAAGGATCATATCAAATTGCCACTTGAGCAAGTATTATTTCTGACCTTTTCACAAGCGGGCGCGAACGTTCATGGCGGATGCGTCCGGGATACCGCGTCGGCGCGGATTTGCCGCGCGCGTGATGGCGAACTCAGGATTGCTATGAACATGGTTGGCTGGCTGCAGATGGCTGGCCGCGATTGTGCCGATCAGGATTGGTAACGGCCTTTGCAAGGCGCGCATTCCGGCTCTTTGATCTGCTAAATCTGACGGCCGCCTAATATCTGCGATAGGGGAGTGCGCGCGCGCCGGGCTTGCAGGGCCTTCGGGCGGTGAGTAATGCCGCGAGCCATCTTTGACGAGGCCATGATGCAAGATTCGCAACTTAAACCGCATGCTCTGACCGGCCGACCGGTGATTTCAGCCACGGGCCTTTTCACGCCCCCTGAAAGCATCACGAATGCAGAACTGGTCGCAAGCTTCAATGCATTCGTGGACCGTCACAATGCTGCCCACGCCGCAGCGATTGCTGCCGGAGAGGTCGAAGCGCTGGCCTATTCCTCGGTGGAATTCATTGAAAAGGCAAGCGGGATCAAGGCACGTCATGTGATGGCCAAGGCGCCAGTGCTTGATCCCGAGATCATGGCGCCGCGCTGGCCGGAACGCGGTAATGATGAATTGTCGATTATGGCCGAAATCGGCGTAGCGGCGGCGCGTGAGGCCATGGCGCGCGCCAGGCGCGAGGCAAGCGATGTCGATGCGGTTCTGTGCGCGGCCTCGAATATGCAGCGCGCTTACCCGGCGATGGCGATCGAGATTCAACAAGCGCTTGGAATTGTTGGTTTCGGTTTTGACATGAATGTGGCGTGCTCGTCTGCCACTTTCGGCATTCAGACCGCTGCCGATTATGTGCGGGCAGGCCATGCCAAGAGCGTGCTTGTGGTAAGCCCGGAAATCACCTCAGGGCACCTCAACTGGCGCGACCGCGACAGCCATTTCATCTTTGGTGATGTGGCAACCGCCGTGCTGGTGGAGGATGCAGCGATTGCGCCCGCGCAGCATTGGGAAATCGTGGGGACGAAGTTGAAGACGGTGTTCTCCAACAATATCCGCAACAATTTTGGCTTTCTCAACCGCGCCCATCCCGAAACCGCTGAGGCTGCTGACAAGCTGTTCGTGCAGGAGGGGCGCAAGGTCTTCAAGGAAGTGGTGCCAATGGTTGCGCAGATGATCCTCGATGAAGCGGCGCGATTGGGGATTGATCCGACAGGCTTGCGCCGCCTGTGGCTGCATCAGGCCAATGCCGGCATGAACCGCCTGATTGCGCATAAGGTTTTGGGCCATGAGGCAAGTGAGGACGAGAGCCCGACAGTGCTCGACACCTATGGCAACACCTCGAGTGCGGGCTCGATCATCGCCTTTCACAAGCACAGCGATGATCTGGCCACCGGTGACGCCGGGCTGATCTGTTCGTTCGGAGCGGGCTATTCGGCTGGGACTGTGTTCGTGCGCAAGGTTGGCTAGCAACAGCAGTGCAAAGGTCTTGCTCGGGTGGCAGACTTGCTTGCGGGTAGGCGCTGTGCGCCCTAGATGCATAGGCATGGCAGGCGAAATTCTTGACAATCGCGGGCGCGGCGAGGCGGCGTGGAACTGGCCTTCGGTGCATCCTGAAGGGCGCCGCTTCGGGCTGATCGCAGTTGGTGTGAGCCTGTTCTTCCTGCTGTTCGTGGGCTGGCCGTTGGTCGGCTGGCCCATTATGGCTTTGGCGGCGGGTATTTTCGCATTCTTTCGTGATCCCGAGCGCGTTGTGCCGCAGTATGAAGCGGCCATTATCGCACCTGCTGATGGCTTGGTGACTGCGATCAGCGAGGTTGAGCCCCCACTTGAGCTGCAGGTTGAGGACGCTGCGGGAGAGGCGGGTCTGCCGGGCGGACCAGTCATCCGCATCTCCATTTTCATGAGCGTTTTTGATGTTCACATCAATCGTGCGCCAGTGGGGGGTACGGTGAGGCGGGTGGTCTATGTGCCTGGCCGCTTCATGAATGCAGAGCTCGACAAGGCAAGCGAGGATAATGAACGCCAGCACATCCTGATTGAGCGCGGGGATGGTTTGAAATTGGGTTTTACCCAGATTGCAGGGCTGGTGGCGCGGCGCATTGTGCCGTTCGTGAAGCCGGGCGACATTGTCGCCAAGGGGCAGCGGGTCGGATTGATCCGTTTCGGCAGTCGGGTTGATGTTTATCTGCCTGCTGGAACCGATGCGCGCGTGATGGTTGGACAGCGCATAGTCGCAGGAGAGACAGTGTTGGCCGAAATTGGCCAGCGCATTTTGATTGAAGGCATCGTTCAATGAGCCGTATGCCGCGCCGTCGTGCGCCCGGGTTCCTGCCTGCACGGCTTGGCCCGAAAGCGGCTGAAGATGAGGACGGCGCGAACATTGGTGCGAGCCGACTAACGCTGCGTGCGATGCTGCCTAATGCGATCACAGCAGCAGCGCTGTGTGCAGGGCTGACGGGTATCCGTTTTGCGATTGAGGGTGAGTGGAAATTTGCGGTTCTGGCGGTTGTGCTGGCAGGGGTGCTCGATGGAATTGATGGTCGCATTGCCCGGCTGCTCAATGCGCAGTCGCGGTTCGGGGCGGAACTCGACAGTCTGGCAGATTCGCTTTCTTTCGGCGTCGCCCCGGCGCTGATCCTGTTCCTGTGGGCGCTTAAAGACTTGCCGACTGTCGGGTGGCTTGCAGCGCTCGCCTTTGCGGTGTGCTGCGCTTTGCGGCTGGCTCGGTTCAATGCCCGGATTGATACCGATGACCAGCCTCACAAATCTGCCGGCTTTCTCACGGGAGTTCCTGCCCCAGTTGGAGCGGGGCTTGCCTTCACGCCGGTCTATCTGTGGTTTGAAACCGGAGCGGAAGTGTTGCGTAATCCGGTGCTGCTGGCGATTTGGCTTGGGCTGATCGCTGCCCTGATGATCTCGAACATGGCTACCTTGAGTTGGGGGTCCTTAAGGCCGCGTCATGGGATCCGGCTGGGTGTTATTGCTTTCGTCGCGCTTGCCTTTGCAGGGCTGTTGATGGAGCCGTGGTGGATGCTGAGCGCGATTTGTATCACATATCTTGCTCTGATTCCTTACGCCCTTGTCAAATATCGCCGCATCAAGCTGCGTCGGATTGCCGAAGCGAAAACCGCAGCGGCAACGCCCGCGCGCGTGACGCCTGCAGAATAGTCAGGTTGCCCGGACGGCGCCCTGCTGGGCGCTGGCGCATGTCCTGCGGCGCCACTTGCGGAACAAAGCCCATCCGCGCCAGCGCCCGTTCACGCGACAATTGTTCGGCCGCATCACGCGCCACCAGCGAAGAATCCACCAAAGCGAGCAGTGCAGCAATCATCGCAAGCACGAAGGCGGCTGTGGCAAGAATGGGTAGCATAGCGATTTCCCCTGATTCGAATGTTCAATCTTTGTTCTCGCTCTTTGTTCATAATATGTTCCACTAAGTCAAGCGTGATTCCTCACATCGAATGCGCATTTGCGTCGGATGTTGTGAAATCGGGGCTGGATTCTGGGCTGCGAGACGGCTAAGGGCGCCCTCGCATTCGGCATGTGTCCGAACGTAATTCACATGGCAGGCGCACATACCGGTGCCACTTGGCGGGAGCTCCGCCCACAGGTTCCAGCCTGCCAGAGGAACAACCGGAAAGGAAATACTTATGGCGGCTCCTGTCGTCACCATGCAAGCATTGATCGAGGCCGGCGCACACTTCGGCCACCAGACCCACCGCTGGAACCCGCGCATGAAGCCGTATATCTTCGGCGCGCGCAACGGCGTTCACATCATCGACCTCTCGCAGACTGTTCCGCTGTTTGCCCGCGCGCTCGACTTTGTCGAGGCCACGGTGCGTTCGGGCGGCAAGGTGCTGTTTGTCGGCACCAAGCGTCAGGCGCAGGAGCCGATCGCTCAGGCCGCGCGCGCTTGCGGCCAGCATTTCGTCAACCACCGCTGGCTGGGCGGCATGCTCACCAACTGGAAGACGATTTCGGGTTCGATCAAGCGTTTGAAGAGCCTTGAAGAGCAGCTTTCGGGCGACACCAGCGGTCTCACCAAGAAGGAAGTGCTGCAGCTCACCCGCGAGCGCGAGAAGCTGGAGCTTTCCCTCGGCGGCATCCGCGACATGGGCGGCATTCCGGACGTGATGTTCGTGATCGACGCCAACAAGGAAGACCTCGCCATCAAGGAAGCGGCCGTGCTTGGCATCCCCGTGATCGCGATCCTCGACACCAACGTCGATCCTTCCAACATCGCTTTCCCGGTTCCGGGCAACGACGACGCGAGCCGCGCGGTGCAGCTTTACTGCCAGGCTGTGGCTGATGCAGCGCTCGCCGGTCGCGGCGGCAAAATGGCCGACAGCGGCGTGGACATCGGCGCGATGGATGCACCGCCTGCCGAAGCAGCTCTCGAATCGGAAGGCGAAGCAGCCTAAGCGGCCGCGCCCTCACTTTTACCCGTCGCGCGTCAATCGCGCGTCACATTCCCCCCTTAGCGCGCCGGGCACCACTCATGTGGTGCCCGGCGGGCGCACACAATCAAGAAGGAACCCAAGCAATGGCCGATTTCTCCGTTGCCGATGTGAAGAAGCTGCGCGAAATGACCGGCGCAGGCATGATGGATGCCAAGAAGGCGCTGTCCGAAGCGGGCGGCGATATCGAAGCTGCGGTTGACGCGCTGCGGGCCAAGGGCCTTGCCACCGCCCAGAAGAAGTCGAGCCGCACGGCAGCCGAAGGCCTCGTTGGCATCGCCGTTGCGGGCACACGCGGCGTTGCGGTCGAAGTGAACTCGGAAACCGATTTCGTCGCCAAGAACGACAAGTTTCAGGATTTCGTGCGCAAGACCACGGCGGTCGCGCTGGAACTCGGCAGCGATGATGTCGATGCGCTCAAGGCGGCGGCCTATCCCGATGGCGGCACGGTGGCTGACAAGCTGACCGATAACGTGGCGACCATTGGCGAGAACCAGCAGATCCGCCGCATCAAGAATGTGTCGGTCGGGCAGGGCGCAATTGTCTCCTACATGCACAATGCGGCCGCTGAAGGCCTTGGCAAGATCGGCGTGCTCGTGGCGCTCGAAAGCGATCTGGCCGCTGATGTGCTCGAGCCTTTCGGCAAGCAGGTTGCGATGCACATCGCCTCGATGTTCCCGATGGCGCTTTCGGCTGACCAGCTCGATGCCGACGTGATCGAGCGCGAGCGCAAGATCGCTGCCGAAAAGGCTGCCGAAAGCGGCAAGCCTGCCGAAGTGCAGGCCAAGATGGTCGATGGCGCAATTGCCAAGTTCGCCAAGGAAAACGCGCTGCTCAGCCAGATGTTCGTGATGGACAACAAGTCGAGCGTTGAAGCGGTGGTTGCCAAGTTCGCCAAGGACAACGGCGGCTCGGTCAAGCTTACTGACTATGTCCGCTTCCAGCTTGGCGAAGGCATCGAGAAGGAAGAAACCGATTTCGCTGCCGAGGTTGCAGCAGCGGTCGCTGGCTGATCTTTCAGCCGCTCGAATAATGCATAAGCCGCCGCGGCCCTGAAAGAGGGCTTCGGCGGCTTTCGCTTATCCGCTTTCCTGTCCGTTTTGCGACACGGCGATTGCCTTAGCCTTTGCGCTTCGGCTGCTTGATCGCTAAGTGCGCGTGCAATCCAGATTCCCCGCCTTGCCAACCCCGGAGCCTTCCGCCCCATGTCCTTGCCTCCCATCAAACGCGTGCTTCTGAAGCTTTCAGGCGAAGTCCTGATGGGCGAACAGGACTACGGGATTGATCCGGCCTATGTGACGCGCCTTGCCGAGGAAGTGAAAGCGGCCAAGGAAACCGGCCTTGAAATGTGCCTGGTGATCGGCGGGGGTAACATTTTTCGTGGCATTTCGGGCGCGGCCAAGGGGCTCGATCGAACCACTGGCGATTACATGGGAATGCTGGCAACAGTGATGAACGCGCTGGCCATGCAGAACGCGCTTGAGCGTCTTGGCGTCGAAACCCGCGTTCAGTCCGCCATTCCCATGGCCAGTGTGTGCGAGCCTTACATTCGCAGGCGCGCCGAGCGGCACCTTGAAAAAGGCCGGATTGTGATTTTTGCTGCTGGCACGGGCAACCCGTTTTTCACCACCGACACAGGCGCAGCCCTGCGTGCGGCTGAAATGGGGTGTGATGCGCTGCTCAAAGGCACCAGCGTGGATGGGGTCTATGATAGTGATCCCAAGCATAATCCCAATGCCGTGCGGTTCGACACCATCTCCTATGATCAGGTGCTGGCCGATAATCTCAAGGTGATGGACGCGACCGCCGTGGCGCTGTGCCGGGAAAATTCGATCCCGATCGTGGTGTTCTCGATCCGTCAAAAGGGCAATGTTGCACGCGTGCTCGCAGGCGAGGGCGTGCAGACGATAGTAAAGAAGGAAGCCTAAGCCATGCCGCAATATGACAAGGCCGATATCGAGCGCCGGATGAAAGGCGCAGTGGAGTCGCTCAAAAGCGATCTGCAGGGTCTGCGCACGGGCCGTGCCAACACCAGCCTGCTCGATCCGGTGGTGGTCGAAGTTTACGGCGCGATGATGCCGCTCAACCAGGTGGCGACTGTGTCCGCGCCCGAACCCCGTATGCTGAGCGTGCAGGTGTGGGACAAATCGAACCTCATCGCGGTGGAAAAGGGCATTGCCCATGCCAATCTCGGTTTGAACCCGATCATTGATGGCCAGACCCTGCGCCTGCCGATCCCTGATCTGACGCAGGAACGCCGCAAGGAACTCGCCAAGCTTGCCGGGCAATATGCCGAAAAGGCCAAGATCGCGATCCGCAATGTGCGCCGCGACGGGATGGAAGCGCTCAAGACCGACGAGAAGAAGAAAGACATCTCGGAAGATGATCGCAAGCGCGGTGAGGACGAAGTCCAGAAGCTGACCGACAAATTCGTCGCCGAAGCGGATGAGGCTGCGGCCAAGAAGGAACAGGAAATCCTGACGCAGTAAGCGTTTGCGGTTGGATGGGGGACCGATTGGACACAGGCCGCGCCAGACATGTCGCCATCATCATGGATGGCAATGGGCGCTGGGCCAAAAAGCGCGCCCTTCCGCGCGCCATCGGCCATCAGCGCGGGGTTGAGGCGGTGCGCCGGTTGGTTCGCGCGCTGGAGCCGATGGAGTTGGAATGCCTGACGCTCTATGCGTTTTCGTCTGAAAACTGGAAGCGTTCCGAAGACGAAGTCGATGATTTGATGAACCTGATGCGCAAGTTCATCAAATCGGACTTGCCCGAATTCATCGCCAATGATGTGAAGCTGAAGATTATCGGCGACTGGCAAAGCCTCGCGCCCGATATTGTCGCGATGCTTGAAGATGCGCTAGCGCAAACGGCCAAGGGCAAACAGACGCTTGCGGTTGCGCTCAATTATGGCGGCCAGCATGAAATCGCGCGCGCGGCGGCCAAGGCCGCTGCCAAGGGTGAGGTGAGCGTTGAAAGCATCGCCGCCCATCTCGACACGGCCGATCTGCCGCCGCTTGATCTGCTCATTCGCACGAGCGGCGAGATTCGCCTGTCGAATTTTCTCCTGTGGCAATCGGCCTATGCCGAGATGCTGTTTGTCGACACCTTGTGGCCCGATTTTGAGCCTGCGCACTTGAAGCAGGCGCTCGATGATTTTGCCCGGCGGGAGCGGCGCTATGGCGGACGTTGAGGCGCCGAGGCCCGTTCTGTTCGGGCGCGAGCTGGCCGTGCGCGCGGCTTCTGCGGTGGTGATGGTGGTGGTGGCTGCCAGTGCCTTGTGGCTGGGCGGCTGGTTCTGGATCGGCTTTGTCGCGGTGCTCGCCTGCGGAGTCTTATGGGAATGGAACCGGCTGGTTGGCAGCTTCGGCATTGCGCCTATGGGCGAGGTTGGCTGGCTGTTTGCAGGCGCGGTCTATGTGACAGCCGCCGCGCTCGCCATGATCCAGGTGCGCTTCAATTTTGCGGCCCCTGTGGTGCTCGCCGCCTTCATCGCGCCGATCATCGCGGTGGATGTCGGCGCTTATTTTGCCGGCCGCGCGATCGGCGGACCCAAGATTGCGCCCCGGATCAGCCCGTCCAAAACCTGGGCAGGGCTGGGAGGCGGCGCGCTTGGCGCAGGGCTGGTGGGCGTTGCGGTTGAGATCGCCGATATCGGCCCCGGCGCTAATGCAGCGGGCTTTGGCATGGGCGAGCTGGCACTTGCCTTGCTCACCGGCCTTGTGATCGCGGTGATCGCGCAGAGCGGGGATTTCTTCGAAAGCTGGATGAAACGGCGCGCAGGCGTCAAGGATTCCAGCGCCCTTATTCCGGGACATGGCGGCCTGTTTGACCGGCTCGACGGGTTCCTCGCCGTGTTCTTTGTGCTGTTTGTGGTTGATGCTTTAGGCAAATTGCTGGGATAAGAGGGGCTATGACGCGCACACTCACCCTGCTTGGAGCGACTGGTTCAATTGGCGCATCGACGCTTGATCTGGTGCGGCGCAATCCTGACGCATGGCAGGTGGAAGCGCTCACCGCCAATTGCAGCGCAGTGGAACTGGCGGCGCTGGCCCGCGAATTCGGCGCGCGGATTGCGGTGGTGGGCGATGAGGCTTGCCTGCCCGAATTGCGCGAGGCGCTGGCGGGCAGCGGGATTGAGGCAGCGGGCGGCGCAGCCGCTCTGGTGGAAGCGGCAGCGCGCCCTGTTGATATGACTGTCGCGGCGATTGTCGGCTGCGCGGGACTTGCCCCTGTCATGGCGGCGGTGGAGCGCGGCGGCACGATTGCCCTTGCCAACAAGGAAGCGCTGGTGTCGGCAGGCGAGGTGCTGATGGCGGCGGTGGCGCGTCACGGAGCGACGCTGCTGCCCACGGATTCTGAACACAACGCGATCTTCCAATGCCTGTCTGCTGGCCGGATTGAGGATGTGGCGCGCATTACGCTTACGGCAAGCGGCGGGCCTTTGCGCACTTGGTCGCAGGCCCAGCTTGATGCGGCAACGCCCGCTCAGGCTGTCGCCCATCCCAATTGGTCGATGGGCGCCAAAATCAGCGTCGATAGCGCCACGATGATGAACAAGGGGCTCGAATATATCGAGGCCTATCACCTCTTCCCTGTCGGGCTCGAAAAGCTTGCTATCGTCGTTCACCCGCAAAGCGTGATTCACTCGATGGTTGAATTCCGCGATCGTTCGACGCTCGCTCAGCTTGGACCTTCGGATATGCGGGTGCCGATTGCGTCATGCCTTGCTTGGCCTGAACGGATGGACACCCCGCTTGGCCCCCTCGATCTGGCGGCTATCGGCGAACTCACCTTCTTCCCGCCCGATGAAGAGCGCTTTCCCGCCACTCGCCTTGCGCGCGAGGCGATCCGGGCAGGCGGCAGCGCGCCTGCTATCCTTAATGCCGCCAATGAAGTCGCGGTGGCCGCGTTCCTTTCTGGTCAGATTCGGTTCACCCGTATTGCGGCAGTGGTCGAGGAGACCCTTGCGCGCAGCAACAACGCCCCGCGCCCTGCGAGCCTTGAAGAAGTGCTCGCCGTTGATAAAGCCGCGCGGGCTGAGGCCATGAGCCTGTTGGAGAACACCGCCCTTGTTTGATAGCCCCCCGTTCTGGATGTATTTTGCAGGCTTCCTGCTGCTGCTTGGCCCGCTGGTTACGCTGCATGAGCTTGGTCATCTGCTGGTCGGGCGCTGGTTCGGCGTGAAGGCAGAGGCGTTTTCGGTCGGCTTTGGCAAGGAAATCGCAGGGTTTACTGACAAGCGCGGCACGCGTTGGAAGCTTTCAGTGCTGCCTTTGGGCGGCTATGTGCAATTTGCAGGCGATATGAACCCGGCATCGGTGCCGGATCATCATGCACCGCCGCAAGACGGGAATTTTCAGAACGCAGCCCTGTGGAAACGCGCGCTGATCGTTGCGGCCGGGCCAGTCACCAATCTGCTGGTCGCAATCGCGATCTTTGCCGCCTTCTTTGCGATTTACGGCAAGCCGACCATCGAGGGTTCGGAAGACTCACGCACCATAGGCGGCTTTTCGCAAACCAGTGTGGCCCGCGCCGCGGGGCTTGAGGTGGGCGACACGATTCTGGCAATTGATGGCGCCCCCATATCCGATTTTGAACATTTGCGCCGCTCGGTGATGCTCAATCCCGACAAGACGATCACCCTGACGGTTGATCGTGGAGGCGAGAGGCTCGACTATCCGCTCACAATCGCGCGCAGGACTGAAACCGATCAGTTCGGCAATGCCTCAGCCATTGGCCAGATCGGGGTTGCGCCGGCTGGTGGGCGTTATGTGCTTGAAGAAGTGGGGTTATTGCGGTCCGTACCGCTCGCCGCGCGGCAAAGCTGGGATTTGATGGGCATGATGCTGACCGGCATCAAGCAAATCGTTACCGGCGAGCGTTCAGTCAAGGAATTGGGCGGACCGATCAAGATCGCCAAATATTCCGGCGAACAGATGAGCCTTGGCGTTCTGGCCTTCGTCAATTTTGCAGCGCTGATCTCGCTTAATTTGGCATTCATCAACTTCCTGCCAATCCCCGCATTGGATGGTGGGCATCTGATGTTTTATGCCGCTGAGGCAGTCCGGCGTAAACCGCTTGGACCTCAGGCAACAGAGTGGGCTTATCGCACCGGAATTGCTTTGGTGCTCATGTTTATGGTGGTGGTGACGGTGAACGATGTTGTCTCCCTGCCTATTTTCGCGCGCTGACAACAGGCTCTGCAAACGGAGCAGGCTGGGGAAAGCCGGGTGCTTCGCCGTGTTTGGAGGGGATCGCCGCTTGATTGCGCTGCCTGCATCGGGCAGAGGCGAAACGGGGCGGCTGGCGCATTGGTCAGCGCCATCATGGGGCGTGCCTTGCACATGGGCGTGACACAGTGGGTTGGACAGGACTTTTTGCAGCATGATTGATATTCCTGTGGCAGGGATCGCGCCTGCCTCATGCCAGCTCTTGCCGCGCCGCCGCCTGATGCTGGCTTTGTCGTGCAGCAGCGCACTGCTGACTTTGCCTGCTGCGGCTTTTGCGCAGGCTCAACCTGTGCCCGTGCCCATCCCCCCTGCGCAAAGCGCGACAGGTGAGGCCGCGCCCGCAGCGCCGGCTCGCACGGTCATCCGCTCGATCAGCGTGACCGGCGCCGAACGGCTCGAGCCGACCACTATCCTCAGCTATATCCGCTTGCGCGTGGGTGACGAGTACAGCGCTGCTGCCGCAGACGAGGCTTTGAAGGATCTTGGCGCTACCGAGCTGTTTGCCAACACCACCATTCGCAATGAAAACGGCAATGTGGTGATCAACGTGGTTGAAAGTCCGGTGATCAATCGCATCGTGCTTGAAGGCAACAAGCGCATCAAGGAGGACAAGATCCTTCCTGAAATCAAACTCGCCCCGCGGCAGATCTTCACGCGCTCCAAGGTGCGCGCCGATGTGGCGCGGATCATCGAGCTCTACAAGCGGCAGGGCAGGTTTGCCGCCACGGTTGAGCCCAAGATGGTGCAATTGCCGCAGAACCGCGTCGATGTCGTGTTTGAGATCAACGAAGGCCCCAAGTCCAAGGTTCGCCAGATTAACATTCTGGGCAATGAGAAATTCTCAGCCGGCGAATTGCGCAGCCAGATGGTGACCAAGCAGGCGCGCCCAACCCGGTTCCTGAGCTCCAACACCAGCTATGATCCCGACCGGCTCGCCTTTGACCAGCAAAAGTTGCGCCAGTTCTATCTCACGCAAGGCTATGCCGATTTTCGTGTGGTCTCTGCGGTGGCCGAACTCACGCCTGATCAACGCGATTTCATCATCACCTATGTGGTTGAGGAAGGTGAGCGCTACAAATTCGGCGAGGTCGACGTCGATAGTCAGCTGCGCGATTTTGACAGCGATGCCATGAAGGCGCTCTTGCCCGTCAAAGCCGGCGATTGGTATAATGCCAAGACGGTGGAGGACACGGTTGAACAGCTTACCGAGCTGGCCGGTCGGTTCGGTTACGCCTTTGCCGACGTGCAACCCCGCTTCAAGCGCAACCCTGACGAACAAACCATGAGTGTGACATTCGTGCTGCGTCAGGCGCCGCGCGTTTATGTCGAACGGGTTGATGTCAACGGCAACACGCTCACACAAGACAAGGTGATCCGGCGCGAATTCCGCCTGGTGGAAGGGGATGCGTTCAACTCGCTGGGGGTCGCGCGCAGCACCGCGCGCATCAATTCGCTGGGCTATTTCCAGGAAAACTTTGAGGTCAAACAGGTCGAAGGCAGCGCGCCGGATCGCATTGTGCTCGAAGCCAATGTCGAAGAAATGCCGACGGGAGAATTGCAGTTCTCGGCGGGTTTCTCATCGATCGAACAATTCATTCTGGCAGGCAGCATTCGCCAGAACAATTTTCGCGGGCGCGGCCAAACCATTGGCCTGAGCCTTAACTATTCGCAGTTCTCGCGGGCGGCGCAAATCAGTTTCACCGAGCCCTATGTGTTTGATCGCAACATCTCGGCCGGTATTGACATCTATCGCCGCGATTTCCGCAGCTTTAACTTCACCAATCGTCAGCGTGGCAACACCTTTGAACAGGCCACTACCGGCTTTTCCGCGCGCCTTGGTGTGCCGCTTACTGAATATATGTCGCTGATCGGCAGTTACACGCTGAACAACGAAAATGTGACGCTTGATGAGGATCTGTTTTTCTCGACCGGTCCCGATGGCGAACGCTTTTGCGACCCCTTGCTGGCTGGGCGCTTCTTGTGCGACGCGATTGGTCGCCGCTTGAGCTCGATTGTCGGGCTCAACCTCAATTATAACTCGCTCAATTCGCGAATTCGCCCGACGCGCGGGGCCAATGTCAATGTTGGCGGCGAATTTGCCGGCCTTGGCGGTGATGTGCGCTATGCCCGATTCCGTGGCCGGGCCCAGAAGTTCTGGGGTTTGGGCCGCTCGGGCTTTATCTTCTCGCTGCTGGCTGAAGGGGGAACCATCCAGCCGCTCACCAGTCGCGGCGGCGAGGGCGTGGATGACGTTTTCCTCAACGACCGCTTCTTCCTTGGTGAACCGCAGATCCGCGGCTTCCGTATCCGCGGGGTTGGCCCGCGTGTTCTGACCAAGCGCTCCGAACTGGATGAATTCAATCGTCCGGTGCTCGATTCCAACGGCAATGTCGTATATATTGAAGAACGCCGCCAGTTGCGTGACGATGCGATCGGCGGGCGGAACTACTACCTTGGCCGCGCGGAACTGGAAATCCCGCTTGGCTCGGGTGCGCGTGAACTGGGGCTGCGGCCTTCGATCTGGGTCGATGTTGGCGCCTTGTGGGGCCTGACGACCCCGCTTCTTACCGACAACACCAACGGCACGCGTCTGTTTGATGATGACGGCAATCCCTTGTTCGTCATCGCCGGGACAAACATTGTCACGACCGAACCGACGCTCCCTGATGGCACGCCTAACCCACTGGCAATCCAGCCGGGTAGCAACTTCCGCGAATTCTTTTTTGGCAACACCCCCAGCCCACGCATAACTGCCGGGGTGGGCATCAACTGGAACTCGCCATTCGGGCCGTTCCGCATCGACATCGCACAGACTATTCGCAAGGTCGAAGGCGATGATGATCAAGTCTTTACATTCAACGTGGGAACTGCATTCTGATGAAAACTCTCAAGCCATTTGCCATCCCGGCCGTACTGGCCGCCAGCATTGCCCTTGCTGCGCCTGCCGCGGCACAGGTGCAAGGTCCGATTGCCACTGTCGATATGACGAACGTGATCGTTGCCTCCAACGCTCGCGCCGCTGCCTATAATCAGGTGCCGACCACCTACGCCACCCAGATCGAGGCCGAGCGCACCAAGTCCGCGGAATTGCAGGAAATCTACAAGATTTTCGACAAGAACAAGGACAACCAGATTGATGATGCGGAACTCGCTGCTGCTCAGAAGCTGCCGCAATATCCGCGTGCGCAGGCGCTCGAGCAGGAAATCTCCCAGCTCAGCGCGCAGGTCGAAGCTGGGCTGATGTTTGCGGTTGAGCAGATCATGGGCCAGATGCGTCCGGCCATTGAGCAAGCTGCCAAGCAGAAGAAGGTGGAAATCGTGCTGCAGCCTTCGGCAGTCGTGTTTGCTCCAACCACCATTGATATCACGCAGGACGTGATCAACGCTCTCAACGCTCGCCTCCCGACCGTCACCGTGGTGCCGCCGGCTGATTGGCAGCCGAGCCAGCGTTCCGCCCAGATGCTTCAGGAAGTCGAGCAGCGCCTGCGCGTGTTGGCCGCGCTTCAGCAGCGTCAGCAGCAGGCGCAGTCGGGCGCTGCACCGGCGCAGGGCAATGATGAAGCGCCGGTGGGGCGTTAACGCTTGAGCGCGAAACGCTTGGCATGACACGCGAGAGGGCAAGGACATGAGTGATACCGCCAGTGTGGAAGCGGGTGTCGTTGATTACGATATCCGAAAGATCCTCAAGGCCTTGCCCCATCGCTATCCGCTCTTGCTGGTCGACCGGGTCAAGTCGCTGACTCTTGGTGAGCGCATCCATGCGGTCAAGGCGGTCAGCATGAACGAACAGTTCTTCCAGGGGCACTTTCCCGGCGCCCCAATCATGCCCGGGGTGCTCCAGATCGAAGCGCTCGCCCAGGCTGCGGGCATTCTCGGTGTCGAGACGATGGAACTGGCCGGGACGGGAAAGCTGGTGATCTTCATGGGCATCGAGAACGCCAAGTTCCGCGCACCCGTGCTGCCTGGTTGCCTGCTCGATCTCAACGTCGAATTCACTCAGAAGCGCAGCCGCGTCTACAAGTTCGCCGGCAAGGCGAGCGTTGAAGGCAAGGTTACATGTGAGGTCGAATTCACCGCAATGATGACGGACGCGATCTGATTTGTGCGGGCGCCCGTCCGGGCGCGCGTCCTTGTTTGATCCGCGGCAAGCGGTCGTATTTTTGGCACTGATTCCGCTCGCTGCAGCACCCGCAAGGCCGACTGGCCGCCCGTAGGCGTCCGGCGCGGAGCGCAGGAACAGCGGCGAGGACCGCACGTCGGATGCCGTGCAGACAACGCAGATAGCGAAGTCGGGGTTGCCATTCATGGCAATCCCGACTAAGCGCGCGCTTCTTCATTTATAGCACCGCCGGTCGGAACCGGCCCAAGCTGCCAAAGGATAAAGTCATGAAGGCCGAAGGTCACCCCGAATACCACATGATCACCATCAAGATGACGGATGGGACCGAATATCAGACCCGCTCGACCTGGGGCAAGGAAGGCGACGTGATGTCGCTCGAAATCGACCCCCTCAGCCACCCGGCATGGACCGGCGGCCGTCAGCAGGTGCAGGAAGGTGGCCGTGTGGCTGCGTTCAACAAGCGTTTCGGCGGTCTCAGCCTCAAGAAGTGATGCAAGGTTCGGGCAGCGCCGCAAGGCGCGCCCGCTCGCGGGGCTATTCTGGAGTTTATCCGGGGATCTCGTCTTACAAGCTGCGTGGGCCGCAAGGCTCGCAACGAGGGAAGGCGACCCGACGGGGTCGCCTTTTTTCATGCCCTCGATCACGCTTTTGCGCGTTTCACACCGCTCTGTCTTCTTGTGCCGCCTCCTCCGGCCACCAATGACAGGATCAAGCTATGGCGGCTGGAAGGGCCAGTTATCCTGACGCGAGGTTGGGGACGGTCACACCTTCATACCGCGAAGGCGTGTCCTAGCCCGCGCAAGCAACGCATCGTGTGGCGATGGGCTGCACTGCCAGCCGCGCTTCGGGGATGTCTGCGCCACAATTGGAGCACACCCCATAGGTGCCATTTGCGATCCGCTGAAGCGCGAAGGTGATCTGCCGTGCTTCGGCGCGCAGGACATCATCGACACCTTCGAGTGCCTCATCGTCGGCCAGATCCATCGCCTGCTCGGAAAAATCGGCATCAAGAGGATGGCGCAGATCATCCTCGATCACCTCGGCACGCTCGTTCAGTTCGGCCAGCCGTGCCCGCAGCTTGCTGGCAATATCTGCAAAATCACTCATCATCCCCTCCATAAGTCTTCGCGATACCATTTGGTTATCACATATTTGACACCCCGACGCACTTTCATCCCGTGATGCAGCGTTGCCGGGTTGACTGCTCCATCTTCTAAGCGATTGTTCCAGAATAGTAATTTCCCCATCTCAGGCTGAAACATCTTACTCAGATGTCTAAAGCGTGTAGCCCCGCCAGCAGCCACGTCATTGAGATAGATCATGAAAGTCCAGGTGCGCTGTCCTGACAGGGCGCAAAACCGCTGATAATCCGCCCCTAAGGGATCGAAATAGTCGGTATGCGCCTTGAATTCCTGCCCTACCGCATAGCGTTGGCCCTGAATGGGTTCGCCATGCGCGGGATCGAGCCCTGACAAGTCAGCAAAGCGTTGCTCCAACTCACGCACTGCTGGGTGTGTATCGGGCAAATCGCAGGTCTCACTCGTTCGAAAAGCCGGATCGCCGATGTCATCGGCAATGGTGGAAGGGCGGCGGTCCGCCTCGATCAGTGCGATCAGTGCCTCACACAGCGGCGCCGGGATAAAGCGCCGCGCCTGAAACACCTCGGCCTTGGCGGTGGGCACGCGCTGCACGCCCGTCCGGGCGATGACCCGCGCCGCTAAAGATTCGCCCAACTCTCCCATCGCGCTCGAGGATAGGCTTAGGCCAGCGGCAAGCAAGTGCCACCTTGCGCAACAATCTTTCGCAGCGAGCCGCATGGCGCAGTTTTCGCTTCCCTTGGGGTGCGCTTTGTGCAAGAGGCGCGCACCCGCTCATTGCGCGCTTGACCACGCGCTTGCCGAAGGTAAACCGCACCCCTCACGCGGCCTTGGCAGCACCCGGCAAGGGGCCTTGGGCATGGGATATGTGGCGATCGTAGCTCAGTTGGTTAGAGCGCCGGTTTGTGGTACCGGAGGTCGCGGGTTCGAACCCCGTCGATCGCCCCATCTGTCTCTCCATTCATGCTGCCCGATCTCTGCCCGCGTGAGCAAAGGGGCATGATTGATGAGCGCGTTCTGGACTGAAGCCGATTTTGACGACCACGAGCTGGTGCAGGTGGTGCGCTGCCGCACAAGCGGTCTGACGGCGATTATCGCGCTGCATTCCACCCATCTTGGCCCGGGTGCGGGCGGCACGCGGTTCTGGCATTATGCCGATCCCGCAGGCGCGATGCGCGATGCGCTGCGGCTGTCGCGCGGCATGAGTTACAAGAACGCGATGGCTGGCCTGCCGATGGGCGGGGGCAAGGCGGTGATTCTCGCCGATGAAAATCGCACCAAGACCCCCGAAATGCTCGCCGCTTTTGGTGATGCGGTCGAAGCCTTGGGCGGGCGCTATGTGACGGCGGAAGACGTTGGCATTTCAGAAGCCGACATGGTCGCCGTTTCGCAGCGCACCGCGCATGTCTCGGGCCTTCCCGTGGCGGGCGAGGGCAGCGCGGGCGGCGACCCCGGCCCATTCACTGCCTATGGCATCTATCTCGGCATCAAGGCGGCGGTCGCTCACAAGCTTGGCAAGGCGAACCTTGCAGGCGTGCGTGTCGCGGTGCAGGGCACAGGCTCTGTCGGTGGCGGTGTGGCGCGGCTCTTGGCGAAAGACGGCGCGCGGTTGACGCTGGCTGATATTCATGCCGAACGCGCAGGCGCCTTGGCCGAAGAACTGGGCGGCGATGTGGTTGCCTCTGAGGCCATTCAGGGCATTGCTTGCGATGTCTTCAGCCCAAATGCCTTGGGCGCGATCCTTGATGATGAAGGCATCGCGCGGCTCGATTGCGCGATTGTTGCAGGCGGCGCGAACAACCAGCTCGCTCGCGCGCACCACGGCGAAGCGCTGGCCGCGCGCGGCATTCTTTACGCGCCCGATTACGTCATCAATGCAGGCGGGATTATTTCGGTTGCCACCGAATACCTTGCCCGCCGCGATGGCTCCCATGCCGAAGCCGCGGCCGTGCGTTCGTTGATCGAACAGATCCCCGGACGTCTTGAGGCCATCTGGCAGGAAAGCGATACGAGCGGCATCCCTTCAGATGTGGTGGCCGACCGGATGGCGCAAAAGCTGATCGGCCGGGGCTGAGGCTCGCACTCTTTTCGGGAACAATTGATACCTTAGGCGGATTGCACTCTTGTCGGGGCTGTAGGGTAGACTACAAGGCCTCGCGAGCACATAATCCATGCATATCTACGCCAACCCTGCCCGGTTCCTGAAAATCGCCAAGTGGCTGACGCCGCTGCTGTTGTGGAGCGGCCTTGTGCTGTCACTGGGGGCGATGGCCTATGGCGTGTTTACCGTGCCGCCTGATCGGTTGATGGGCGAAACGGTGCGCATCCTGTTTATCCATGTGCCCGCTGCTTGGCTGGGCATGGGAGGATGGACCGGGATTGCGATTTCCAGCGCCATGCTTTTGATCTGGAAGCACCCGCTGGCTGGCATTGCTGCGCGCGCAATTGCGCTGCCGGGGATGACTTTCACCGCGATCTGCCTTGCCACCGGATCCATCTGGGGGCGGCCGACATGGGGCACATGGTGGGTGTGGGATGGCCGGCTGACGAGCATGCTGGTGCTCTTGTTCCTCTATGCAGGTTATATCGCCTTGTCTCAGGCCGCTGCGCGGGAGGGCGGATCATCCAAGATCGCGGCGATTTTTGGCCTTGTCGGTGCGGTGAATGTGCCGATCATCAACCGCTCCGTGGTGTGGTGGAATTCGCTCCACCAACCGCCGAGCATCACGGTGGGCAAGAGCGCGATTGATGCCGCTTACCTTGTACCCCTGTTGGCGGCGGTTATCGGGTTTTCGCTGCTGTTTGGCGCTATTGTCCTGATGCGGATGCGCGCGCTGATCGCTGAAGAGCAAGTGGCCGCGCGGCTGCGTCGCCGGGCGCTTGATGATGATGCGCCCCCTGCGGCTCACGCGCCTGCAATGGAGAGAGCGTGATGCGCGAAGACTTGGCGCAGTGGGATTTCGTGATTGCTGCCTATGCAGTCGGCTTGGTGGCGCTCGCCGCGTTGACGGTGTGGGCGTGGCGCTCCATGACCCGCGCCGAAGTCAAGCGTGACGCGACGCGCAGGCGTTGAAGGCAAGACGGGACGCAGGAACAATGAAAGCCAAACAACAACGCATGGTGCTGGTGGTGATTGCCATGGTGGCCATCATCGGTGCAGGGCTGATGGCGGCCTGGGCGCTCTCCAATCAGGCGAATTATTTCTATCTGCCTGAACAAATGGCCGAAGCCCCGCCCGAAGTCGGTCAGGCCGTGCGCTTGGGCGGGATGGTTCAGGAAGGCTCGCTCAAGACCGAGGCTGACGGGGTGACTGTCAATTTCCGCGTCACCGGCAATGGTGAAGCGGCCATTCCGGTGCGTTACAGCGGCATCCTGCCCGATCTGTTCGTCGAAGGTTCAGGCGTGGTGGCCGAAGGCTCGCTTCAAGCCAATGGCGTGTTTCTGGCGACCAATCTGCTCGCCAAGCATGATGAGAATTACGTCCCCAAGGAGCTTGAAGGCATGACTCAGCAACAGGCGGCCAAGATGGCGGCTGATACCACGGTGGGCCTCCAATAATGGGGATTATCGCGCAATGATTGCCGAGATTGGTCTTGCTGCCCTTTGGCTTGCTGCGGCGCTGGCGGTGTTGCAGATGATCTCCGGCGCGGCGGCCTTGCGCGCTGGCGATGGCAGCACCCATCCGCTTGCAATCTATGCGCGCCCTGCCGCGATTGTGCAGGCCGTGCTGGCGGTGCTCGCTTTTCTGATGCTGCTGCGCGCCTTTGCGATCACCGATTTGTCGATCAAGCTGGTGGCCACCAATTCGCATTCGATGAAGCCGATGATCTACAAGCTCACCGGCACCTGGGGCAATCACGAAGGATCAATGCTGCTGTGGGTCGGCGTGCTGGCGCTGGCCGGAGGCTTGCTTGCAGGGCTGGAAAAGCGCCTGCCCGAACGGACGATGGGCGCAACGCTCGCCGTGCAGGGTTTTATCGCACTTGGATTTTACGCTTTCCTGCTCTTTTCCTCGAACCCGTTTGAACGCCTGCCTGTGCCAGCTGCTGCAGGCATTGGGCTTAATCCGCTGCTTCAGGATATCGGTCTCGCGATCCATCCGCCGACGCTTTATGCAGGCTATGTCGGGCTCTCGGTCGCCTTCAGCCTGGCGATGGGCGCGCTGCTGACGCGCGAGGTCAATCCCAATTTCGCCCGCGCGATGCGGCCCTGGGTGCTTGGGGCTTGGGTGCTGTTGACGCTCGGCATCACGGCGGGGTCTTACTGGGCCTATTATGAGCTCGGCTGGGGCGGCTGGTGGTTCTGGGACCCGGTCGAGAACGCCTCGCTGATGCCGTGGCTGGCCGCAACCGCGCTGATGCATTCGGTGAGCGTGCTTGCCGCGCGCGACGCGCTGCGCACGTGGACGATCATGCTCGGCGTGCTGGCGTTCTCGATGTCGATGCTTGGCACCTTTCTGGTGCGCTCGGGCGTGCTCACCAGCGTTCACGCCTTTGCGGTTGATCCGGAACGCGGCGCTTTCATTCTCGCGTTGCTGCTGATTTATATCGGCGGCGCTTTCACGATTTTCGCTTTGCGGGCGAGCGCGGTTTCAGAAGGCAAGCGCTTTGCCGCTGTCAGCCGCGAAGGCGCGCTGGTGTTTAACAATGTGATGCTTTCCGCAATCCTCGCTATCGTGTTGCTTGGCACGCTTTACCCGCTGCTGGCCGAAGCCTTTGATGCGCGCGTCTCTGTCGGCCCGCCCTATTTCAATCCGGCAAGCGCGATCTTCGCGATCCCGATGTTTCTGGTGATGGCGGTTGGCCCGCTGCTCAGGTGGAAGGAAGACAAGCCCGCGCGTGTGCAGTTTGAAATGCTGCTGATTGCAGCCCTGTTAATCGCAACCCTCGCGATTGTGGCGCTTGCTGGCGATTATCCGCTGTTGCCGGTGCTGGGGCTGGGGCTGGCAGCCGCGCTTGGGGTGGCGGCGTTCCTGCCCTTGCGCGGGCGCAAGCTGTCCCGCGTGCCCACTGCCGTGTGGGGCATGGTGCTCGCCCATTTCGGCGTGGCGGTGTCTTTGCTCGGCATGGCGAGCGAGGGGGCTTTCACAGAAGAGCGCCTTGCCGCCGTTGCGCCGGGCGACACGGTGGAGATGGGTGATTGGCTGATTACGCTTGATAGCGTTGCACCCGTCGCTGGCCCTAATTGGACCGCGATTGAGGCGCGTGTGGCTGCAAGGCTGGGCGAGGGTGAAGCAGTCACGCTCACCCCGCAGGCGCGCAATTTCTGGTCGCCCGCACAGGCCACCAGCGAAAGCGCGTTGCTGACCCGTTGGAATGGCCAGCTTTACGCGGTGATAGGCGCCCAGACCCCAGATGGCCGCTGGCAATTGCGCGTGTGGTGGAAGCCGTTTGTCACCTTCATCTGGTACGGCGGCTTGTTGATTGCACTGGGCGGCGTGCTGGCGATTGTCGGCCGGGTGCAGGTGGACGTGAAACGCCGCAAGGCGGCTGAACTGGGCGAGGAACGCCGCGCAGATCTTGCTGCACTGACACCGGAGCCTGCGGAATGAGCACTGCTGAAACTCGCTCCGGTCTGCGCCTGTGGCTGTGGGTGCCGCTCGCGCTGTTCGCCTTTTTCGCAGGCCTTGCAGGCTATATGCTGACGCAGGAAAAGCCCGAATTTGTGAAATCCACGATGGTGGGCAAGCCCTTGCCCGAATTCACGCTAGAGCCGGCTTTTGATGGGCTGCCGGGGGCGTCGAGCAGCGATTTCGAAGGCGGCAAGCCGCGGCTCCTCAATATTTGGGCAAGCTGGTGCCTGCCCTGCATTGCCGAAGCGCCGCAACTCGAAGCGCTCAAGGAACAGGGCGTTGAAATCATCGGCATCGCAATCCGCGATCGGCCTGAGGATGTCGCGCGCTTTCTCGAACGCCATGGCAACCCCTACACCCGCATCGGGGCGGATGCGATTTCGGCGGTTCAGTTGGAGCTGGGCTCCTCGGGCGTGCCCGAGACTTTCGTGATCGGGGCAGACGGTACGATCCGCTATCAGCATATTGGCGATATCCGGCCCGAACACATCGCGCTGCTCAAGGCTGAACTGGAGAAGGCGCAATGAGCCGGGCTCTCGCGCTGGTGGTGAGCGGGGCGCTCGCCTTGGCAGCGCTCGCGGCATGGCCGCTGGCGAGTGCTATCGCGCAGGACACCCTGCCGCCTGCGCCCTATGCCTACACCCAGTTGGAAGACCCGGCGCTTGAGGCCAAGGCCAATGCCTTGATGCACACTTTGCGGTGTCTTAAGTGTCAGTCGCAGTCGATTGCCGATTCCGATGCGCCGATGGCAGGCGATATGCGCCATCAGGTGCGCAGCCGCATTCTCGCAGGCGACAGCCCGGACGAAGTGCGCGCCTGGCTGATCGAGCGCTATGGCGATTATGTCAGTTATTCGCCCGAGGTAAGCCAGACCACATGGCCGCTGTTTGTCGTCCCGGTGCTGTTGGTGCTGGCCGCTCTTTTCGTGCTGCTGCGCCGTTTGGGACGGGGTCGCTCCGACAAGATCGTTTCTGAAAGCAGTCTGCCGTGATCCAAGGCTGGTTGGCGATTGGTGCGCTGGCGCTGGGCGCTTTTGCGCTGGCGGCTTTTCTGCTGCGCCTGCCGCGTGACGGCTTTGCGCTCTTTGCCGCGGTGCTGATCTTCGGCCTTGCTGGCTATGCCTGGCAAGGTTCCCCCGGACAGCCCGCACAGCCAACCCCGCCGCAGGCGCGCGGGGCAGGTGCCGGTGAGGCAATGGTCGAAGGTCGCCGCGCCCTGTTTGAAGATGAAGGCCCGGCCAGCAGCTATCTGATCACCTCCGATGGCTTTGCCCGGCGCGGCAAGTTTGCAGAGGCGGCTGGTTTGCTGCGGCGTGGGCTTGCCGAAAATCCTGCTGATCTTGAAGGCTGGCTGGCGCTTGGCATGGCGCTGGTGGGCCATGCTGAAGGAAATGTCACGCCCGCAGCCGTGAACGCTTTTGAACAGGCAAGACGGGTTGATCCCAACCACCCCGGCGCCGAATATTTTCTCGGCTTTGCCTATCTTCAGTCGGGCGAGATCCGCAATGCGCGCAACATCTGGGCCGGTTTGCTCGATCATTCACCGCCCAATGCGCCTTGGCGCGATGGGTTGGAGGCGCAGATCGCCGATCTGGACCGGATGATTGCGAACGCACCGATGCTCCAGCAATAGCCTTCCAGACACCAGCGCGAGTCGGCGTATTGCGAGTGCGAAGCGGCGGTGCTAGGCGCCGTCCCAGCGAGGCAGGCCAATGGCACGCTGATCGCGTAACGTGTTGGACCGATTGTCCATCGGTCTTGGGGCAGTACCGAAGCTTGCGGGAAATCCATTTGCCATGAGTGCCATTGCAGCGCCAGCGCATCAGCCACCTTCAGGTGGCAAAGGGCATAGTGGCTCCAAGGCAGCGCTGGCTGTTGGCGCGATTGGCATTGTTTTTGGCGATATCGGCACCAGCCCGCTTTACGCCTTCCGTGAAACTTTTGTGGGACCGCACCCGCTCGCCTTGGACGAGGCGCATGTGCTGGGCGTTATCAGCCTGATTTTCTGGTCGATGACGCTGGTCGTCTCGATCCAGTATGTCACCATCCTGATGCGCGCCGATAACAAGGGGCAGGGCGGCAGCCTTGCGCTTGTGGCGCTGATTTCGGAGAGCCTTTCGAAGTCCAAATATGGCTGGATGGCCGTGCTTTTGGGCGTGTTTGCGACCAGCCTGTTCTACGGCGATAGCATGATTACTCCTGCCATTTCGGTGCTTTCCGCGGTCGAAGGGCTGACAGTGGTGGACGCCGGATTGCAGCGCTACGTCATCCCGATTGCGCTGACGCTGCTGGTGATGCTGTTCCTGTTGCAGAAACGCGGGACGGCCAAGGTCGGAGCGCTGTTCGCGCCCGTCATGATTGTCTATTTTTGCGTGCTGGCGCTGCTGGGGGGGTGGCAGATTGTTCAGACGCCCGACATTCTCTGGGCGCTCAATCCCTATTACGCGGTCAACTTTTTCGTGATTGATGGCACGCTGGCGTTTCTTGCGCTGGGCAGCGTGGTGTTGGCGGTGACAGGCTCTGAGGCGCTCTATTCCGATATGGGCCATTTCGGGCGCGGGCCGATGCGCTTGTCGTGGTTTGGTTTTGTGATGCCGTGCCTGCTGATCAACTATTTCGGGCAAGGCGCGATGGTGATTGGCCTTCCGCCCGAACAGGCGGCCGAGGCGATCAAGAACCCCTTTTTCTTCCTTGCCAATGAAGAATGGCGCCTGCCGCTTGTGTTGCTGGCGACTGTGGCCACCTTTATCGCGAGCCAAGCGGTGATTTCGGGTGCGTTCTCGATCACGCACCAAGCCATCCAGATGGGCTATATCCCGCGCCTGTCAGTGCGGCACACTTCGGAAACCGAAGGCGGGCAGATCTACATCCCGATCGTCAACTGGGCGCTGATGGTGGCGGTGATCCTCTTGGTTCTCACGTTCCAGAACTCATCCAACCTCGCCAGCGCCTATGGCATTGCAGTGACGGGCGCTGTCACCATCGATACGCTGCTGATGGCGGTGCTGTTGGTGGGGGTGTGGAAATGGCGCTGGTGGTATGCCGCGCCCGTGGTGATCCTGTTCCTGATTGTGGACGGGGCCTATTTCGCGGCAAACCTCACCAAAGTGGCGGACGGGGGCTGGTTCCCATTGGTGGTGGGGCTTGTCGCCTTCACGTTGCTCACGACATGGGCGCGCGGGCGCAAACTGATGCGCGAGCGCATGAGTGAGGGCACCCTGCCGCTTGAGATCTTCGCCAAGTCGGCCAAGAATTCGGCTTTCCGTGTGCCGGGAACGGCGATTTTCATGGCTTCATCCAGCGCAGGCGTGCCTTCGGCGCTGCTCCACAATATCAAGCACAACAAGGTGCTGCACGAACGTGTGGTGATCCTTACCGTCAACATCACCAACGAGCCTTATGTCGATCCCGATCAGCGCTGTGAATACACCGATCTGGGCGATGGGTTCTACCGCGCGATCCTGAATTATGGCTTCATGGAAGAAACCGATGTGCCGTTGGGCCTGAAGAAAATGCAGCGCTGCGGGGGCGAGTTTGACATGATGCAGACGAGCTTCTTCCTCTCGCGCCAGACCCTGCTGCCATCGGAAAAGCCGGGGATGCCGCTGTGGCGTGAGAAGATTTTTGCGTGGCTGCTTAGGAATTCGGCAAGCGCCATGGATTTCTTCAAGCTGCCCACCAACCGCGTGGTGGAACTGGGCAGTCAGGTCGAAATCTAGGCATCGTCCTTGTCCGCGTTCTGTCCCACATCCAGTCCGTGCTTCAGCAACATTGGGATCTGGGTGAAAGTGAACAGGAAGGTGAGCGGCAGGAACACCCACAGCTTGGCCCACAGCCAGCCTTCGAAGGTGAGCTGTGCGCGCAACACCTCGTTGAGCAACGCCAGCGTAAGGAAAAACACCCCCCAGTTGCGCGACAATTTGAGCCAGCCCTGTTCGGTGAGGCCCTCAAACGCGGCTTCGAGCAGGATGCGCAAAAGCGCCCGGCCCATGAAGAACCCGGCGAGCAGGGCCACGCCGAAGACGGCGTAGATGATGGTCGGCTTCAATTGCACGAAGGTCGGATCGCCGAAGAAGATCGTCAGCGCGCCAAAGCCCATGATGAGCGCGGTGGAAAACCACAGCATCGGGGAAACCTTGCCGAGCCGCCACTTGGAAATCACCAGCGCCGCGACCGATGCCGCCATGAAGGCGCCGGTGCCATACATGATCGCAAGGATTTCGCCGCTTGCGCTGGTTTCCTCCGGCGACATGGCGCGATAAACGCCAAGGAACACCAGCAGCGGGCCGTAATCCACCGCGACATTGAGCCAGCTTGAGGCGGCCTTTTTGGTTTCTGTCTCGCTCATGGGTCTTTCTTCGTCATTGCGAGCGGCGCAGCCGCGCGGCAATCCAGTTTTTATGCCATTCTAAGGGCGCTGCACTTCACTCTGGATTGCTGTGCCGCCCTCACGATGACGATCATTATGCCACCCCCGCGATCACCCGCGCCACAAGATCGGGATCGAAGGGGCGCAGGTCCTCCATCTTCTCGCCCACGCCAATCGCGTGGATGGGGAGGCCATATTGCTCGGCCGCTGCCACCAGCACGCCGCCGCGCGCGGTGCCGTCGAGCTTGGTCATGATAAGGCCGGTAACGCCTGCCACTTCCTTGAATACGTCGATCTGCGCAAGCGCGTTCTGGCCGTTGGTGGCATCCAGCACCAGCACCACATCATGCGGCGCCTCCGGGTTCAAACGCCCCAGCACGCGGCGGATTTTGGAGAGTTCATCCATCAGCTCGCGCTTGTTCTGAAGCCTTCCGGCGGTGTCGACAATCAGCGCGTCAATGCCGGTGTCGGTCGCTTGGCGGACTGCATCAAACACAATGCTCGCCGGATCGCCGCCTTCGGGCCCGCGCACGATGTCCACCCCGATGCGGCCGGCCCATGTCGCCAACTGGCCGATCGCAGCAGCGCGAAAGGTGTCGCCGGCGGCCAGCAAGACGCCGTAATCATCCTCTTGAAACAGGTGGGCAAGCTTGGCGATGGTGGTGGTTTTGCCGCTTCCATTGACGCCAATGACGAGGATCACCTGCGGGCGCGGGAAGGCCGTGATTTCCAGCGGCTTGGCAACCGGGCGCAGGATTTCTGCGATTTCCTCGGCGACCGCTTCCTTCAATTCGCGTGCGGTGATTTCAAGGCCGAAGCGGCGTTCAGCCAGCTTGCCGCGAATACGCGCGGCTGCTGCCGGGCCAAGATCGGACATGATGAGCGCGTCTTCGAGATCATCGAGCACGCTGTCATCCAGCTTTGCCGTGCCGCCTGAAAGCCCCGCCAGATTGCTGGTCAGGCGTTCGGAAGTCTTGGCAAAGCCGCCGAGCAGGCGCTGGCTCCAGCCGGTCTCACTCATGCGAGCAATCCTTCTTCTAGGCGTTTCGCGGTGATCATGACCACCTCGCCCGGCAGTGTGCCGGGAGGCAGGCGAAAGCGCGCGTAATTGGGAGCATAGCCCGTCCCGTCGCGCTCGGCGAGGACGGGAAAGGTCTGGCCGATAAGCGATGCAAGCCATGCGCCGCGCGTTTCAGCCACAGCAGCGCGCAGTTCCGCTGCGCGTTCTTTCACCACTACGCGCGGGATTTGCGGCATCCGTGTAGCGGGCGTGCCAGGGCGCGGCGAATAGGGGAAGATGTGACCATGGACGATGGCGAGTTCTCGGATGATCGAGACATTGTCGGCATGGTGCGCATCGCTTTCGGTCGGGAAGCCTGCAATCAGGTCTGCACCAATCGCGATTTCGGGCCGCAGCCCCTTCAAACGGCTCACCAGTTCCACCGCATCGCGGCGTAAGTGGCGGCGCTTCATGCGCTTGAGGATGAGGTCTGCCCCGTGCTGCAAGGAAAGATGCAGATGCGGCATCACGCGCGGTTCATGGGCGATGAGATCAAAGAGCTGCGCATCGATCTCAACCCCATCCACCGAGGAAAGCCGGAGCCGCGGTAGGGCAGGGCAGGCATCGAGTATGGCCCGAACCAGAGCGCCAAGGCGGGGAGCATCGGGCAGATCATGGCCCCATGAGGTCAGATCAACCCCGGTCAGCACCACTTCGCGCGCGCCCGCCGCGATGTGTTCGGCCACCTCATGCAGAACTTGTGTCACTGTAAGCGAGCGGCTCGCGCCCCGCCCTTGCGGGATGATGCAGAAAGTGCAGGCATGATCGCAGCCGTTCTGCACCGCGATAAAGGCGCGGGTGCGCGCGGGCATGATCGGCGCATCCTGCAAGGGTATGTTCCAGCTGCGCGGATCGAGCTTGGCCGCATTGGCGATAATGCCGTCCACTTCCGCCATGGCGCCGATGGCCTCGCGCTCAATCTCGGCAGCGCAGCCGGTGACGATCAACCGCGCGGCAGGATGCGCGGCGCGGGCGCGGCGGATCGCCTGACGGGTCTGCCGCACCGCTTCGGCTGTCACCGCGCAGGAATTGACAACCACCACATCCTCACCCTTCAGCATCGTGCGCATTCGCTCGCTTTCCGCAATGTTCATGCGGCAGCCAAGGCTGATGATGGTGGGATCAAGCGGCGCGGCTGCGTTCACGCGTAATCATCCCATTCGAACGCGCCGCGGAAAGCTTCGGTGGCAGGACCGCTCATCAGGATCGGCCCGCCTTTCTGCCATTCGATCACCAGATCGCCGCCCGGCAGGCTGACAGTGACCGGGCTGTGCACGAGCCCTTTGACAATCGCGGCAACGGCAGTGGCACAGGCCCCGGTGCCACAGGCGCGGGTGAGGCCAGCGCCGCGTTCCCACACTCTGAGCCGCAAATGATCGCTGCCCACAAGGCTCGCCACGTTCACATTCACGCGTTCGGGGAAGATCGGATCGTGTTCGATCAGCGGGCCAAGCCGTTCAAGCTCCACCGCATCGGCATCTGGTACGAAAAAGACCGCGTGCGGATTGCCGATATTGATCGCCATGGGGCTTTGTAGATCTTCCCACCCGACCGGCATGGCAGCGGCATCCATGGCGTAGGCTAGCGGGATGGCTTCCCAGTCAAAACGGGGCAGCCCCATATCGACCCGCGCACCGCCTGTCATCGGTTCAAGGGTGATCGCCCCCCCGCCGGTTTCAATGGTGACGCGCTCCCCATGCAGCAGCGCCACTGCGCGCGACGCATTGCCGCAAGCGCCCACCTCGCTGCCGTCCGAATTGAAGATGCGCATGCGGAAAGCATGGGTGTCACTCGGCTCAAGCAGCACCAATTGATCGCAGCCGATGCCCTGCCGCCGGTCAGCCAGCCGGCGTGCGGCCGCCTGTGTCATGACGGGCAGGGACGTCTTGCGCGCGTCGAGCACCACGAAATCATTGCCGAGGCCGTGCATCTTGATGAAGGGAATGCGCATCGCCCCTGCGCCTCTATTGTGCGCGAGGCGTTTCGTCCACCCTTGGCAGTGGGACTGCCAATTCCGATCGTCAGGGGTAGAAAATCCGGCGCTGATGGTCTTCATGCGGAGCTGTGCTCGTGCTGTCAGACCTGCGTAGCGGGTGTCCTCGTTCGGTCAGAAGACCTGCCAGCCGCAAGCGCTGGCGCACCTGATCGGCGGTCTCGGGCTTGCCATAGATGTAGCCCTGCGCTTTCAGACCACCCATGTCCTTGAGCGCGGCCAGGATGGTCTCATCTTCCACCCCTTCGGCCGTAATCGGCAGGTTGAGACCGCGGCCTAGCGAAACAATCGCATCGACAATCCGTGAACGGCCTTCGCTTTGGCGCAATTCGGCTATGAAGCTGCGGTCGATCTTGAGCCTGTCGAATGGCAGGGTGCGCAATTGTTCAAAGCTTGAGTAGCCGGTGCCGAAATCATCCAGGCTGACCTTGACGCCCTGATTGCGCAAACTGGTGATCATCGAGCGCACCATCCCGACGTTTTCGTGCAGACAGCTTTCAGTGATCTCGATTTCGAGCCGATATGGTGGGAACTTGGCCGCAACCATTTGCTTCAACAGCTTTTGCGCAAACCACGGATCGCGCAGCTGGACGGGTGAAATATTCACCGAAAGGCTCAGGCTGTCATCCCATTCGCGCGCATCGACAAGCGCCTGTTTCATGAGTTGTTCGGACAGTTCATTGATCAGGCCGATTTCTTCGGCCACCGGAATGAACGTCTCCGGGCTCACCATCCCAAGTTGCGGCGAGCGCCAGCGCGCCAGCATTTCGAAACCCACCAGATCGCCGCTCTCAAGATCGATCTGCTGTTCGTAAAAGGGTTCGAACTCGCCATTCTGAAGCCCGCGGCGGATGCCGATCTCAAGCTCGTTGCGAAAGCGCAATTCGCTTTCCATGCAGGGCTCAAACCAGAAATAGCGGTTACGGCCCTGTTTCTTGGCCTCATACATCGCCATATCAGCGCGGTGCATCAGGGTTTCGGCTGAAATCTCCTCGCCGGGCTCGGTTGGGTCATCGCTGGTGACCCCGACACAGATTGTCGCCTCGATCGTGACGCGGTCGAGGTCGAAAGGAATGCTGGCCTGTTCAAACAGCCGGATCACGAGATCATCCACCCGTTCGGGACGATCTCGGTCATAGGGCATGACAATGGCAAATTCATCACCGCCGAGCCGGGCAAGACGCGCTTCTTCGGGTAGCACCTTGTGAAAGCGCCGGCACAATTCAACCAGCGCATTGTCGCCGGCGACATGGCCATAGACATCGTTGATCTGCTTGAAATGATCGACATCGATAAGGCAATAGGCGACCGCTTGTCCCCGTGCATGGGCAGCGGCGCGCACCTTTTCGGTGGCAGGAGCCATGCTGCGGCGATTGAGGCAGCCGGTGAGTGGGTCAAGTTCGGCAAGCAGGCGGGCTTGCTCCTCAGCGCGGGTGCGCTGTTCGATCTCGGCGCGCAATTCACGATATCGCCGCCAGCCGAAAATGATCAGCGCGATGTTCAGCAAAAGCGCGCTGAGCAACACATTGTCGGCTTTGTGACCAGCGAAAAACAACTCGGATACTGCCTGCGGGACGGCCAAGCCGCCAGACACCACAAACAGCACGATGGCCGCAAGGGTGATCACGAGCACGATGACATCGCGCTCGGCGGTCACCAATCGGTTGGTTCTGTCAGCTTCGGTCACAATCCTTGCACCCCGCTACGCCAAGGCTCCTATAGCTTTGCCGGTCTGGTGATCACCCGCCTTAGACTTGCGGGCGCCACGCCATGATTTGCCAGCTTTGCCTAAAGATCGAGTTAATTTGCCTCCGGCAGGCGGGCGCGTTAACGCATCGGGCATTCACGCCCATTATTGACAAGAGGAAAGCAATGGCAGGTGAGCCCATGCGTTACTGGCTGATGAAATCAGAACCGTTCAAATATAGTTGGGATGATCTGGTGGCCGAAGCTGAAGGCACTTGGGACGGGGTGCGCAATTACCAGGCGCGCAACAATCTGGCGGCCATGCAGGTGGGGGACGAGGCGTTCTTCTATCACTCGCGCGAAGGGCTTGAGGTGGTTGGCATCTGCACCATCAGTGTTGCCGGGATCATCGATCCGACCGATGAAACCGGCAAGTGGGCCGCGGTGAAGGTCAAGCCCAAGGTGCGATTTGATCACCCGGTTACTCTCGCTGCGATCAAGGCCGAGCCACGCCTTGCCGATATGCAGTTGATCCGTCAGTCGCGCCTGTCGGTGTGCGGTGTCACGCCTGCAGAATGGGCGGTGATCTGCGAAATGGCTCAGTATAAGTTATAGATTTTTCGGATTTTTTCGAAGATTTTGGCGGCTTTTCGGGTGGTTCATTCCATCCCGGCGCAGCAACGGCTGGCCGCTTTGCGGATGAAATCGCGGAACGGATAAGTAGTTTCCATCATTAGTTGTGTGAAGGGCAAGCAAAAATGCTTGTTCATACAGAATTAATGGAGGATATTTCCCATGGGTAAGCTTACGGAAAACATCAAGGGTACGATCAATGAAGTTGTCGGCGGCCTGAAGCAAGAATCGGATAAGCCGGAAGACAAGGCTGAGGGCAAGGTTCAGGAGTTGAAGGGCAAGGCGCAGAAGGTCAAGGGCAAGGTTGAAGGCGCTCTTGGCAACGACATCTAAGCTATAACCTGACTTTGAATTGAAAAGCCGCCTCTCAGCCGAGGGGCGGTTTTTCGTGTCGACCTCACTTTCGTGCCCGCAGCCCGCTGATCGTGGCGCCGCTGGCGGCAAGCTGCTCCACCTCGATCACCATGTGAATGAGCCTCAGCCCCTTGCGCCCCTGTGCTTCGGTGAGCGCGGCGATGAATTCCTGCGTGGTCTCGGCGCGCGCGGCCCATGCGCCGAAGCTGCGCGCAAGAGCTGCAAAATCGGGATTGGCAAGGCGCGTGGCGCTGACCCGCCCCGGATATTCGCGCTCCTGATGCATCCTTATTGTGCCATAAGCGCCGTTATCGACCACTAATACCAGCAAATCGGCGCCATATTGCGCGGCGGTGGCGAGTTCCTGCCCGTTCATCAGGAAATCGCCATCCCCCGCGACCGCCACGACCATGCGATCGGGCATCCTGAGCGCAGCGGCAATGGCGGCTGGCACGCCGTAACCCATCGCACCGCAGGTCGGGGCAAGCTGGCTGGGGTAGCCCGCATAGCGCCAGTAGCGATGCCACCATCCGGCAAAATTGCCCGCGCCGTTGGCGATGATGGTGTCGGCCGGCAGGCACTCGCGCATATGCGCCACGCAGGCCGCCAGATCGAGTGCAGGCGCGTTGCCAGCGGGCGCAGGCGTGCTCCATTCAAGCCAGTCGCGATGCGCCTCGCCCCCTGCATTAAACGGAATGATCGCGGTGTCTTCCCAAAGGGCAAGGCATTCAGCAAATTCATCCATTGCAGCACAAATCGCCAGATCGGTGCGATAGACCCGGCCCACTTCTTCGGGGTCAGGGTGGATGTGCACCAGCGTCTGCCCGGGGTGTTCCAGAGTGGGCACGCTATATCCATCGGTGGTCGCCTCACCGAGCCGCGCGCCGACCGCGATGATGAGATCGGCCTCGCGCACCCGCTCGACAAGGCGCGGATTGGGGCCATAGCCAAGGTTTCCGGCATAGACGGGCGAGGCCGGCGAAATCGCATCCTGCCGCCTGAATGCGGTGGCTACAGGGAGCCCGACGCGCTCGGCAAAGATCATGAAGTGATCGCGCGCCTTGGCGTTCCAGCCGGCCCCGCCGATGATCGCGATGGGGCTGGCTGCATCACTGATCATGGCGATCAGTGCGGCCATGGCATCAGGGCAGGGTGCCTGAGCGGGACGGGTGACCTGCGGGCGCGGCGCAAGTGCACTCGAAACTTCCTCGCACAGCATATCTTCGGGCAGGGCGAGCACCACCGGGCCGGGACGGCCATTGATCGCCACCGAAAAAGCACGCGCGATATATTCGGGGATGCGCGCAGGATCATCGACGCGTGCGGCCCATTTACTGATGGGCGCAAAGAAGGCAGCAAAATCCACCTCCTGAAAGCCTTCGCGATCGCGCATCCCCCGCTCCACATCGCCGACAAACAGCACCATGGCTTGCGAATCCTGATGCGCGACATGGACGCCGATGCTGGCATTGGTTGCGCCGGGGCCGCGCGTTACGAAAGCGACGCCCGGCCGCCCCGTCAAAGCGCCGTCAGCGCAGGCCATGAAGGCTGCGCCCCCTTCCTGACGGCAGGTGATTGCCTCAATCTGCGGGCGGTCATGCAGCGCATCGAGCACGGCGAGGAAGCTTTCCCCCGGCACAGTAAAGATCCGCTCACAGCCCTGTTCTGCAAGGCAATCCACCAGCAATTCGGCAGCGCTGCGCAGCGCAGGTTCACTCATTGCATTCTCTCCCGTCACGCGCTTCGTCTCTAACCGCAATCGCGCGTCTTTCGCAAACTGTCCCACAATGGCGCAGGATGGGTGGCGGTCCTTTACGCAAGGGTTAAAAAAGCGTTAACGTCACTGCCCAAGGAGACAGGAGAGCCCCCCCCATGCGCCGCAGCCTTGTCCTGACTGACGAGAGCGCTCGCCACTGGTTCCGGCGCAGCCTTCCGCCGCATATCAAGCAGGACCTGATCCCGATCCCTGCGGAAAGCCTGTGGCGGCTGACAGCCGAGGATGTGCGCGGCTTTGCCAGCGTCTATCTGGCGGCCACCGCAGCGATTTTCGCCTTCATCATTTAAGGCACTTCGGGCGCACGGCCTGCTTCGGTGGCGTGCAGTTTACGCGCGGTAGCGGCAGAAACAGCGCACAGGATCAGGCTGGCAAGCAGTTGTTCTGCCAGCGGTATCCCCAAAAATCCCAGCGCGCCTGCCACAACCGCGCCCATCACCATGAAAACCGAAGAAATCAGATTGTTGGCCGCGACTGAACGCGACGCCTGATTGACCGCGACCCGCGTGGTCAGGAAGGCATAGAGCGGCACAACAAACATTCCCCCTGCCACCGCGATCAACAGCAGGTTGGCAATCAGCACGAGCGCCAACGGCTGGGCCAGAAATTCGCCCACGCTGAACAATCCGCCGCCCGCTGGCGCCAAATTCCACGAACGACACAGCAGGTAGAAGGTGATGAGCAAGCCCCCCATCACCAGCACCGAAACGGCGGAATAGCGCGCCGAGATATCGCCTTTGAGCAAAGCGTTGATCGACACCGAACCAATTGCGATCCCTGCCGAAAAGGCGACCAGCATGACTGCGGCCACCTGCTTGTCAGCAAGCAGCACATTCTTGGCCAGCGGGATGAACTGCACCGACAAAATCGCGGCAATCGTCCAGAAATAGCTGATCGCCAGCACCGAATAACGCAGTTCGGGATTGCCCATCGAAAAGCCAATCAAGGACTTTGATGCGCGCCACGGATTCCAATCGACCTTGGTCTCTGCCGTTTCGGCAGGGGCCGCAGGAACCCACCGGCACACCAGATAGCCCACCAGCGCAACCACAATCACGCCGATCGTGCTCGCCATAATCGGCAGCGCGCCGCCCAGCATCATGCCAACCAGGATCGCCACATAGGTGCCCGCCTCGACCAATCCGGTTCCGGCGAGCACTTCGTCCTTGCGCAGATGCTGAGGCAGGATTGCGTATTTGATCGGGCCAAAGAAGGTTGAATGCACTCCCATCGCAAACAGCGCGGTGAACAAGAGCGGGATCGCAAGGCTATCCACCTGCACGCCCCGCGCGGCCAGCAGCAGCCCAGTTGCCCCCACGCTCATGATGAGAATTTCGGCAAACTTGATCCAGCGGATAATCTTGGCCTTGTCGCGCATATCCGCGAGCTGTCCGGCGGTGGCCGAAAACAGCACGAAAGGCAGCACGAAGATGGCGGTGGCAACGCCGCTGATGAAAGTCTCTGTCTCAGGCGAATTATACACCTGATAGACCACGAACAGCACCATCGCGTTCTTGTAGAGATTATCGTTCAGCGCATTGAGAAGCTGCGTCACGAACAGCGGGGCAAACCGCCGTTGGCGCAGCAAATGGGTGGATGTCGTCATGCGGTGTGGTCGCAATCGCTCCTGTTGCGTAAAGTGCCATAGCGCACGCGGTGTGGTTCACAAGTGTTGCTTTGGCGCTTTTGCGACGGGCACTGGCGCGCTAGAGAGGGGATGCGCCTATGCTGACCTTGCCCAACATCCTTACCCTGTCGCGGATTGCGGCCTTGCCCTTGCTGGGCTTTTTCCTGTGGTGGCCGGGCTGGAAAGCGGGCTATCTCATTGCTTTTGTGCTTTATACCATCATCGCGATCACCGATTATTTCGATGGCTATCTGGCGCGCGCGCAGGGGACGGTGTCGAAACTCGGCATCTTCCTTGATCCCATTGCCGATAAAATCATGGTGGCCACGGTTATCCTGATTTTGACCGCGCAAGGCTATCTGCGCGGGCCCTATGTGGGCGATATGCATGTGATTGCAGGGCTGATTATCCTGATCCGCGAGATTGCCGTGTCGGGCCTGCGCGAATTTCTGGGCGGGATACAGGTGTCCGTGCCGGTCTCGCGGCTCGCCAAGTGGAAAACGACCTTTCAACTGATTGCGCTCGGCGCGCTGATTCTGGGCGGGGCGGTGCATGGTCAGCCCTGCCAGTCGGTGGGCGATATGTGCCGCACCTTTGGCGAAAGCTGGATTCATGTGGTGGGCCTTGCCGCTTTGTGGGCGGCGGCCGTGCTGACCTGCATCACCGGCTGGGATTACCTGCGGGTCGGCCTCAAACATATGGATTGAGGCGCGCCTTATCCGGCGCGCAATTCCTCGGCCAGCAGCAGGAAATCGGCCTCACGCGGGGAATTCTTGCGCCAGATGAGGGCGATCTCGCGCTTGGCGGTGGGGCTTTCGACGGGGCGGGCCACCACGTCGGTGCCATTGAGGATTCCGGCTTGCAATGCCATTTCTGGCAGCAGTGTCAGGCCCAGATCATTGTCAACCAGTTGCACCAGCGTGTGCAGGCTCGTCCCGATCATCGCGGCGCTGGCGCGCAATTCACTGCGGTTGCAGGCAGCGAGCGCATGATCGCGTAGGCAATGGCCGTCCTCAAGCAGCAGCAAGCGGCCCTGATCGATCATATCGGGATGAATGCTGGCAGGCGGATCGCGCGGGTCGTCCTTGGGAAAGGCGACAAACAGCCGATCATCGCAGATATGTTCAGAAGCTGCCTCGCCAATGTCGAAGGGCAGGGCCAAGAGCACGCAATCAACCCGGCCATGCCCCAGCGATTCGAGCGCATCATGGCTGGTTTCCTCACGCAGCATCAGCTTAAGATCGGGCCGCTCGCGTTTGAGGCGCGGCAGCACGCGCGGCAGCATGAAGGGCGCGATGGTGGGAATGACGCTCATGCGCAATTCGCCCGCCAGCGGCTTGCCTGCTGCTTGCACCAGATCGGTCAGCTCCTCAGCCTCGCGCAGCAGGCGGCCTGCTTTCGCCACCACCTGTTCGCCTAGGGCAGTGAACCGCACCACCCGGCGCGAGCGTTCGACCAGCACCACGCCCAAGAGCGACTCCAGCTCGCGGATTCCCGCCGACAGCGTGGATTGCGACACGAAGCAGCTGTCTGCCGCCTTGCCGAAGTGCCCATGTTCATGGAGCGCAACAAGATATTGCAACTGCTTGATGGTGGGAAGGTAAGTGGACACTGTGCGCTTCTACTCCGCCGCCAGCGCGCCCGGCGCATCTGGCGTGTGGGCGGCAACATCGTCAATATGCGTCATCTTGAGCTTGCCGCCTTCGACCGCGAAGGCGAGCTTGCCCTCAACCAGATCGAGCGCGTCCTTGCCGAACACATCATAGCGCCAGCCCTTCAGCACCGGCAGATCGCGCACGCCAGCGGCCAGCGCTTCCATTTCCTCGGCCCGAGTCAACAGGCGGGCAGCCACATCAATTTCGCGCGCGCGGATTTTCAGCAGCAATTTCAGAAGGTCTGCGACCAGCGCGCCTTCCTTGCCCAAGGGCGCACCGCGACCAACCTTGTCGGGCATTTCATCCTTGGAAAGCGGCGTCGCATCGGCGAGCACTTTCATCAGCCGCTTGCCAATGTCATTGTCCTTCCACGCCGCCGAAAGCCCGCGAACTTTGGCCAGATCGCCTTGCGCCTTGGGCGGGTGGCTGGCGATATCGGCCAGCGTTTCATCGCGCATGATGCGCCCGCGCGGGATATTCTTGTGCTGAGCCTCGCCCTCGCGCCAGGCGGCGAGCGCTTTCATCCGGCCCAGCACTTGCGGATTGCGGCCCGCTTGCCGGATGCGCTTCCACGCTTGTGCAGGGTCTATGAGGTAGTTCGATGGATCAGCCAGCTTTTCCATCTCGGCATCCAGCCACACCCCGCGCCCGGTTTTCATCAGCTTCTTCAGGATGCGTGGGAAAATCGCGGACAGATGCGTCACATCGCCAATCGCATATTCGATCTGCCGATCGGTCAGCGGGCGGCGGCTCCAATCGGTGAAGCGCGCGCCCTTATCAATCGTCAGGCCCAGCCACGTCTCAACCAGATTAGCATAGCCGATCTGTTCGGACTGGCTGATCGCCATCATCGCGATTTGCGTGTCGAAAATGGGGTGCGGCGTCTTGCCGGTGAGATTGACGATAATCTCGACGTCCTGCCCGCCGGCATGAAAGACCTTGAGCACATCTTCATTGTTGCACATCAGATCAAGCAGCGGGGCAAGATCAATGCCTTCCGCCAGCGGATCAATCGCTGCGGCTTCTTGCGTGTTGGCCATCTGCACCAGGCACAGTTCAGGCCAATAGGTGTTCTCGCGCATGAATTCGGTGTCCACCGCGACGAAATCGGATTTCGCCAGCCGTTCGCACAATTCGGCAAGGGCTTCGGTGGTGGTGATGAGAGGATGTATTTTCATGTCAACTTCGCTGTTTTTAGGCGGAGTGCCGCCTTCGGGGGAATGCCCCCCATGCCCCTGGATTGCGCAAAGCAGATGATGAAAGGATGCGGCCCCTGCTTGACAAAGACCCGCCCTTGCCCTGTTAGCGCGGCGCGATTAGGCGGGGCTATTCCCTTAGTGAAAGGCACGGCCACCGCCGGGCGCGCCTTAGCGTCATAGCCGCCAACAGGACAAGAGTTTAGATGCACCCCTATAGAACCCACACTTGCGCACAGCTTTCTGCGGCCGAAGTTGGCCAGACAGTGCGGCTTTCCGGCTGGATTCACAGGAAGCGCGATCATGGCGGCGTTTTGTTCGTCGATTTGCGCGATCACTATGGGATCACGCAGATTGTCGCCGATGAAGACAGCGCCGCGCTGCCGGTGCTCGATTCGCTGCGGGCAGAAAGCGTTGTGACGATTGAGGGCGAGGTAAAGGCGCGCGCGGCGGAGACCGTGAACGCCAATCTGGCGACCGGCGCGATCGAGGTGTTCGCGCGGGCCGTGACTGTCCAGAGCGCCGCCGAAGAACTCCCGCTGCCCGTGGCGGGCGAGCAGGAATACCCCGAGGACATCCGCCTCAAATATCGCTTCCTCGATCTGCGCCGCGAAACGCTCCACGCCAACATCATGAAGCGTGTAGCGATCATCGCCGATATGCGCGCGCGGATGGGTGCGGTGGGCTTCAACGAGTTTTCCACCCCGATCCTTACCGCCTCCAGCCCCGAAGGCGCGCGCGATTTCCTCGTGCCGAGCCGCATTCATGCAGGCAAGTTCTACGCGCTTCCTCAGGCGCCGCAGCAATATAAGCAATTGCTGATGGTCGCAGGCTTTGATCGCTATTTCCAGATCGCGCCGTGTTTTCGCGATGAAGACCCGCGCGCAGACCGCCTGCCGGGCGAGTTTTACCAGCTCGATCTGGAAATGAGCTTCGTGACGCAGGAAGAAATCTGGGAGGTGATGGAGCCTGTTATTCAGGGCACTTTTGCGGCCTTTGCGGGCGACAAGAAGGTGACACCCGCAGGCGAATTCCCGCGCATCCCCTATGATGAGGCGATGCTGAAATATGGCTCCGACAAGCCCGATCTTCGCAATCCGATAGAAATTGCCGACGTGAGTGATTTCTTTGGAGAGTCTGGCTTCGATTTGTTTGACGGGATTGTAGGGAGAGGAGGGGTTATCCGTGCGATCCTAGCCCCGGAAGTCAAAGAGAAAAGTCGTAAGTTTTTCACCGATATGGATTCTTGGGCCAAGTCGGAAGGTTTCGGCGGCTTAGGATATGCGAACCCGCCTGCTCCGACTTGGGAATTGACCAAATATATCCGTGTGGTGAATGGACAGGTCACGGTTACCGACGATTGCCCATCGGGGACTCAAGATGAGATTGAAAGGATTTTTGACAAGAAACCGGAAGAGGGAATTGCCTTCCTTAAAGGTCCGATAGCACGCCATTTGACCCTGAAGCAGCAAGCGCAAATTTTACACCGATGTGGCGGAAGGCCAGGGGATGGTATTTTCTTTGCTGCTGGCAAGGAGGAACAGGCTGCGAAGCTAGCGGGCCTCGCTCGCACTCGTGTAGCGGAGCAACTTAACCTCATCGATGAAGACGCCTTTGCGCTCGCATGGATTGTCGATTTCCCGTTCTATGAATGGAACGAGGATGAAAAAAAGGTCGATTTCTCGCACAACCCATTTTCCATGCCGCAGGGCGGGCTGGAGGCTCTGGAGAGCCAGGACCCGCTCACCATCAAGGCGTTCCAGTATGATCTGGTGTGCAACGGCTATGAAATCGCATCGGGCTCAATCCGCAATCACAAGCCCGAGGTGATGGTGAAAGCCTTTGAAATCACCGGCCTCACCAAGGCCGATGTTGAGGAGCGCTTTGGCGGGATGTACCGCGCCTTCCAATATGGTGCGCCGCCCCATGGCGGGATGGCAGCCGGGGTTGATCGCATTGTGATGCTGCTTTGCGGGGTCAAAAACCTGCGCGAAATCTCGCTGTTCCCGATGAACCAGCGCGCCGAAGACTTGTTGATGGGCGCGCCCAGCCTTGCCGAACCCCGCCAATTGCGCGAGTTGCACCTGCGCGTGGTGGAGCCGCCTAAAAAAGCCGGGGAATAATCCGCCGCTGCGGCATGGCGGGCCGCTGGCCAAGTGATCGGCACTTGCGCTTGGCTCAAGGCTTGATTAGGGCAAACCAGATTTCTTAACCCCCAGTCCAAGAGGGAAACATATGAGCGATACTGCCGAGCGCGTGCAGAAGATTGTCGTCGAGCATCTCGGCGTCGAGGCTGACAAGGTCACGCAAGAAGCCAGCTTCATCGATGATCTGGGCGCGGACAGCCTCGATATCGTCGAGCTGGTGATGGCCTTCGAAGAGGAATTCGGCGTCGAGATTCCCGATGACGCGGCCGAAAAGATCACCACCGTTGGTGATGCGACCAAGTATATCGAAGAGCACAAGGGCTAATCACCCATCAGCCCGCAGCTCTTTCTCCTGAAAGGGCGCGCGGTACGGCGGGTTTCCCGCTGACAGGCACTAAGGGCTATGACAGGCTCAGCCCGCAAGGGTTGGGCCTGTTCCATTTGGAGTAAGTTTGATGCGCCGTGTGGTTGTAACCGGGCTTGGCCTTGTCACTCCCTTGGGAGGTGATGTCGAAACAACTTGGGCCAATCTGATCGCCGGAGAAAGCGGGGCGGGCCCGATCACCCGCTTTGACGCTTCGAATCAGAAATGCACCATCGCTTGCGAGGTCAAGCCCAAGGATCACCCGTGGGGCTTTGACGCGGATAAGCGCGTGGATCACAAAATTCAGCGTCAGGTCGATCCCTTCATCGTCTATGGCATTGATGCCGCGGGCCAAGCGCTCGAAGATGCGGGCCTGACCGACATGACCGAGGCGGAGAAAGAACGCACCGGTTGCTCCATCGGCGCAGGCATTGGCGGCCTGCCGGGGATCGAGATCGAGAGCGTCAACCTCCACGAACGCGGACCGGGGCGGGTAAGCCCGCATTTTGTGCATGGCCGCCTGATCAATCTCATCACCGGACAGGTGCAGATCAAATACGGCTTTATGGGCCCCAATCATGCGGTCGTCACGGCGTGCTCCACCGGCGCGCATTCGATTGGTGATGCGGCGCGCATGATCGCGATGGATGATGCCGATGTGATGCTGGCAGGCGGTGCGGAAAGCACCATCAATCCGCTCGGGATTGCCGGGTTCGCTCAGGCGCGCGCTCTTAACATGAGCATGAATGATCGCCCGACCGAAGCCAGCCGCCCCTATGACAAGGCGCGCGATGGCTTTGTCATGGGCGAAGGAGCCGGCATCGTCGTGCTCGAAGAATATGAACGCGCCAAGGCGCGCGGCGCGAAGATTTACGGCGAAGTGACGGGTTATGGCCTCTCGGGCGATGCCTATCACGTCACGGCTCCGCACCCCGAAGGCCGCGGCGCAGAACTCGCGATGCGCATGGCCTTGAAGAAGGCAGGGCTTGGGCCGGGCGATATCGACTATATCAACGCCCACGGCACCAGCACCATGGCCGACACCATCGAACTCGCTGCGATCAAGCGCGTGCTGGGCGAGGGGCTTTCGGGCGCGTCGATGTCATCGACCAAGAGCGCGATCGGGCACTTGCTTGGCGGGGCGGGCGCGGTGGAGGCGGTGTTCTGCCTGCTCGCTATGCGCGATCAGATCGTGCCGCCGACGCTCAATCTGCATGATCCCGACGAAGGCACCGAGGGCATTGATCTCGTGCCATTGGTGGCGAAAAAGCGCGAAGTGCGCGCCGTGCTCAACAACTCCTTCGGCTTTGGCGGGACGAATGCCTCGCTGATTATGCAGAAGCTCGACTAAGTCCATGAAAAGGCTCGGCCTGATTGCCGGGTTGGTGTTTGCCCTGCTGGCGGTGGCGGCGATCTATGCCGCAAGCCAGCTTGGCAGCACCACCATCCGCGAAGAGACGAGCTTTATCATCCCGGCGGGCTCCTCGCTGGGCCAGGTGGCGGACAAGCTGGAGGCCGAAGGGCTGATTTCCTCGGCCCAAGGCTTCCGCTTGCGGGCGCGGCTGCTTGGGTCTTCCGCGCCGATACAGGCGGGCGAATTCCTGCTCACCCCCGGCATGAGCCAGGGCGAAATCCTCGCCGCATTTCAATCGGGCGATGTGATCCGGCGGTTTGTGACCATCCCCGAAGGCATGCCGTCTGTCCTCGTGTGGGAACGATTGATGGCCGAAGAGATGCTGACCGGCGAAATTCCTGTTCCGCCCGAAGGCTCGATCCTGCCTGACACCTATGATTTTGAGCGCGGCCAATCGCGCGCCAAGCTGGTTGAGCGGATGCAGGCCGCGATGGACCGGGCTTTGGCCGAGGAATGGCAGAAGCGCGCGCCCGGCATTGCGGTGGACACCATGCGCGATGCCCTGATCCTTGCGTCCATCGTCGAGAAGGAAACCGGCAAGAGCGAGGAACGCCGCATGGTCGCCGGGCTCTATTCGAACCGGGTGCGAAAAGGCATGTTGTTGCAGGCTGACCCGACAATCATCTATCCGATCACGCAAGGAAAGCCCTTGGGCCGCCGCATCCGCCAATCCGAAATCGCGGCGGTCAATGGCTACAACACCTATACGCGGGTCGGTCTGCCGGTCGGCCCGATCACCAATCCGGGCCGGGCGAGCATTGCGGCGGTCTTGAACCCCGAGGCGACGAGCGCGCTGTTCATGGTGGCCGATGGCACGGGCGGGCACTGGTTTGCAGCCACGCTCGAAGAGCACAATGCCAATGTCGCCAAGTGGTATGCCATCCGCCGTGAGCGGGGTGAGATGTGACGGGCGCGCCAGTGGCAGACAAGTGCAAAGCGGTTGCCCAAGCGCGGCGGTCCTCGGCGGACAAGCAAACACCCCGCGAGCGGGGCGAGATGTGACGGGCGCGGGCTGATGGTACAGCCCTTTATCGTCACCGCCGGGCTGCCTGCTGATATTCAGGGTTGGGCCGAAGGCTTGCGCCGCGTGTATTACCCGCCCGAGCGCAACCACCTCCACGCCCATGTCACCCTGTTCCATGCCTTTGCGCCCTCGCTCTTTGAGGAACTGACCCGCTTTTTGCCGCGCATCACGGGCGAATTCGCTGCACCGCAGGCCGAGATCACCGGCCTCATGGACCTCGGCACTGGCACAGCGATTGCGCTTGCCAGCCCGCAACTGCTCACCCTGCGCAGCGTCATCGCTGAGCATTTTCGCGGCAGCCTGACTGCGCAAGACCTCCATGAGCCGCGCCCCCACATCACCATCCAGAACAAGGTTACCAAGCGCGAGGCAAGGGCGCTGCAAGCCGCGCTCGCGCCTACCATCGCGGCGCGCCGCTTCACCTTTCCCGCGCTCGAACTGCACCTCTATCAGGGCGGGCCGTGGGAGCTGGTGAAGCGCAGCGCTTTTCGTGGGCGCGCCGCGCTCTAAAGTGGTTGACCCTGACGCTGCTCTTGCTTAAAGGCCCGCATCGCTCAGCGGCCTCGCGCCGCAGCAGCCTTTCGGGGCGGAGTAGCTCAGCCGGTTAGAGCAGCGGAATCATAATCCGCGTGTCGGGGGTTCGAGTCCCTCCTCCGCTACCAACGGTATAACCCTCCGATTGGCCAAAGCCATGTGGTTTCCCTGTTCCTTAAGGAACGGCTCCAAATAGCTCTCGACATAGATGCAGATCACTCCGTCGTGGTCTTTGGAGAGTGTCACGGACTTGATGATGCCTCGGACAATGGGTTGAAGCTCCCCCATGTCATCAAGCATGTGGAGGGCATATTCTAGTTTGGCACGAGAGCCCGCCAACTTGCTGGCGAAGTGCTTTATGGCGGCTGGATGCACGGAGACGTTGCTCACTTCGGGAAGGCTCGCCAGCCTAACTCGCAAGTCATTTCGTTCTCGACCTAGTTCTTTGGATTTGGCGTATCCATCCGGCGTGGGCCGCCTTGTCTGGGTAGGTAGCGAGCGCTCTTAAGCGTGCTCTTAAGAGTGTGCTTAGGAGCGGTCGGTGGGTCAGGTGACGGTATTTTCGGGTCCGGAGCGGCGGCG